>ERZ856578.629-NODE-629-length-72255-cov-15.261714_pt1 | contig 72255 bp, 77 predicted proteins | sample MGYA00514384_ERZ856578 | MGnify/ENA primary metagenome ERZ856578 (study PRJEB29103, sample SAMN06111958) | human gut metagenome | biome: human gut; feature: ankylosing spondylitis patient; material: healthy_person | host: Homo sapiens | place: China:Hangzhou... | reverse complement strand
GGTTCCGCCCTGGCCAGCTGTGAAACTGATTAATCTAACCTATTAATTATTTGAGAAGTAAAAAAGGTTAGGCAAAACTGTTGTAAAAGGTGTTACTGTTTTAAGTCCTGTAGCAGGATCGTGCAGGAGACGTTAACAACAACTGTTGGCTCTCCCACGCCCTCCTTGCACGATCCCAGCCACAGTCCTTTGATTAATCCAGTACAAGATTAGGATTGGTATTGATCTCCTGCATCGGGATGCTCATGGTCATTTGCGATACGGAGAACTGCATGGCAGGATTCCAATGGTTCGCAGAACCCTGGCGGTTCACCGGAATGTTCCAGCGGTGGTTGTTGAACCACTCGAGGCCACTCTCACCCCACATCTCGATACGGGTCTGCAACTGAACCTTCTGCAATTCCGTCGTCACGTCCGACGGATAAGGATAGGTGGCAGCCGTATACCTTCCGTTCGTACGCTCCTGAATCAGCGGATCCAAAGCGGCATTCGCACTGCCACCCTGTTGTGCCAAAGCTTCGGCTTTCATCAGGATCACCTCCGATACGCGGAACATGCAGTAGTCGATGTTCAAGGAGGTGCTCGACGCGGTTTCGACCGTCTGGCCGATACCGACGTTGGCCGCGAATTTCACGTTCATATACGGTCCCATCTGATACGTCGTACCGTCGTTGATCTTGTTCAGCGGAGTGGTATACGATCCCCAAACATCCTTGTGGAAATTATCCTTACGGTAGTCTCCTTCGGCAATCTTGTCATACAACCGGGTGTCGATGCTGGCGATATTCGGAGTTGCCAGGTTGTTCGTCCAGTAGCTTGCCGAGCCGTAAGCTTTGTTGTTGTAAGGATAACCCAGAATTACTTCGGGGTTCTGCTGCAGGCAGGTAAATCCTTTGTGCTCGGCAAAGTAAGCAACGTAATCGGCGCCAGATGGAGCTTCGTTGACACCCACGTACTGCGACTCATTCATCAGCGTCGGGTAAGCGGCCAGAATCTCGTCGCAGGCACTGATCACAGTCGCCCATTCACCGGCGCACAGGGCCGCACGTGCCAGTACGAAATTGGCAACGCCCAGGTCGATATCGGTCGGATCGTCTTTGGTGTAACCCACCTGCGCGTCCTTAAGCAGCTTAACGCCGTCTTTCGCCCAGGTCAGGATCGAATCGTAAGTTTCCTTGGCCGAAGAACGCGCCACCGGAGGATTGTTGATGCTGTACTTGGTATAGATGGACAACCCGAGTTTCGAACTGCCACCGTTGGTGTACGAGTCAACATAACACTCCATCAGGTAGTTGTAAGCGTATGCCCGCATCACCTGGCCCCAGCCTTTGTACTTGCGGAGCGTAAGCGAAGCATTTTCATTCAGCAGCTCGTCGGTCAGGTAATTCATAACCTTGTTCGTGCTGGTAATGAGGCTGTAGCCGCGAGTCCAGTAAGCTGAAGAGACCTCCTCGGAAGCTCCGTTCAGGTTGATACCCGCATAGAGGTTACCGTGGTCACCGCTCGGAGCCGTATAATCGGAAGCGCTCGTTACCAAGTCGTTACCGGTTATATTGCGGCAAAGGAGCTGTGCCTGGTAGTTGTAGAAATATTGGTTGTTGAACGTGGTATAACCGCCTCCTTTGAAGAGGGTCGGGATGTTATCGGCCATACCTCCCAATATCGTCACCACAGTCGCTTCGTCCGCTGTTTTCAGCAGTCCCTGTACCTGTTCATCGGTAATGGCGTTGGGGGGAGCGATATTCAGTTTTTCGTAACACGAGGTCGTGGCAAGGCCTACCAACGAAAGTGCTATCAGATATTTTTTCATAATTCTCTCGTTTTTATCACTCTTATTTTAGAAAGTTATGTTAACACCCAGCGAGCAGGTGCGCATCTGAGGATAACCCATAGCGCCGACCTCCATACCACCGACCAAAGACTGACGAGGATCGATACCTGATTGACTGGTAATCAGCCACATGTTATCCAGCGAAGCGTATACGCGGATACCGCCGATACCGATTTTGTCCATCCATTTCTGCGGGAAGTTATAGCCCACGGTAATGTTTTTCACACTCAGGTAAGAAGCATCGAACAGCGACATGTCGGTGTAAGCCCAGCTGCCGATCGATGCGCCGTAAGTATAGCTGTCACCGTTCGGATTGGCATACATCATCATCGGGTATTTCGCACTGGTATTGGTCGCGGTCCAGGTATTGTTTCTCAAATCTTCCGAAACCAAATAGCCGGGGGTCGTATCATCGTAGTAATACAGCGCATAGCTATTGCTGAAGAATTTACCGCCGATCTGGAATGCGAACGTAGCCGCGAAGTCGAGGTCTTTCCAACGGAAAGAGGTATTGAAACCGCCGATAAGTTTCGGAGTAGCGTCGCCGATCTCCTGCCGGGTGGCCAGCGAGTGGTTCGTGGTGTATACCACATTGCCCTCTTTCAGGTCGCCGACATAGTGCGATGCGCGCAGTGCCTCGATATTCTTCGAAGTTACCGTTGAAGAGATCAGCGGCAGACCGGTAGCCTGGTCAACGCCGCCGTACAGATACTGGTAGACGTTGTAATAGGGTTTACCCACGCCGCGCAGGTAGAACGCACCGTTGCTGACCGTACCGGTACCGGCTGCAGTCCAGCCGTCGGGATTGGCTTCCCACATACCATTCAGCGCATCCGAACCGGTGCCTTCGGGAACTGAGGTCAGGATCGTCTTATAGTGCGCCCCGTTTACACCGAACGACCAAAGGATGTCCGGTGTTTTGATGATATCCACACCCAGTTCGAATTCGAAACCGCGCGTGCGCAACTCGGCCGAGTTCGCAGCGATCGAAGACTGACCGGTAGCGGCATAGTTCGTCGGCGCATTCCAGATCATATCGGTGGTATTGGTCTGATACCAGTCCAAAGTACCGTAGAAACGGTCCCACAGACGGAAATCCAAACCTACGTCGACGGTCTTTTTCTTCTCCCAGGTCAGAGCGGCAGCCGCACTACCCTGCGAGATTTTCCAACCGTCGGGTTTAAAACTGCCCGGGGTGCTGTTACCCGTCGAACCGTAGCTCCAAGTCAGGTAGCCTGCATAACGGCCGATACCGTTCTGGTTGCCGATCACACCGTAGTCGGCACGCAGTTTCAGGTCGGTCAACCAGGTAGCATCTGCGAGCCAAGGTTCCGAAGAAAGACGCCATGCACCGCCCACGCTCCAGAACACGCCCCAACGGTCGTCGTTGTAGCGGAATTTCGAAGAACCGTCGGCACGAATGGAAGCCGTTACATAGTACTTGTTATCGAAGTTGTAGTTTGCGCGGGCGAAGTAACCCTCGAGGGCCTCTTGGTCCTCGCCGCCACCACCACCTGAGAAGGGGCTATCGCCACCGTTGAGCCACAGGAAGTTGGCAAACGTGTCAAACCCGTTGATCAGTGAATACGCGCTTTTGAAGTTCAGCGAAGAAGAGCGGTTCCAGTTGAACTCGTGACCGATCAGGGCGTCTACGTGGTGTTTTCCGTAATCGTGTGCCCAAGTCAGCAATTGCTGGCTGTTGATGTTCATGTAGTCGCTGTAGTTACGACCCATCGTACCGCCGTAAGACTTGGAAGCTCCGGTTTCCTTGTTGGCATAGCGTTCGCGCATCGCAAAAGTTTCATCCACGGCGATATTAGCACGGAACGTGAAATCTTTCAGGAATTTGGCTTCTACATAACCGCTCATGTTCAAGTCGTTGTAGATCGTTTGATCCTTATCGTCCTGAAGCTGCTGGATCAGGTTGTAACCGTTGGCCGGATAACGCGCATTGACGTATCCCAGCGGAGAGTACTGTTGCCCGTTGTTTCCGACAAAGATTTTTTCGCCGGTCTTTTCATCGTACATCAACGCACCGTCCTTGTCGCGCTGCCACATCTGGGCCAAGGCGTTCCGGGCATAGAGCCAATAAAAGACGTTTTGTACGGTCGTACCCGGGTTACGTCCCCAACGGGTAGCCATCGATTGCTGGGCACGACGGCTGTAAGCAATATTTACACCGGCTTTCAACCATTTATTAATCTGCGTATTGACATTGGAACGCAAGTTATAGCGGTTGAATTTAGACGAAACGAAATAAGAGGGATCGGACAGGTAGCCGGCTGAAATGAAATAGTCGGTTTTGTCGGTCGCACCGCTGACGGTAACGTTATACTCCTGACGGAAAGATTTTTGGAAAACGGCGTCTTCCCAGTCGTCATTATACATCAGGGTGGCGTTCGGATTGAGCTTGCCATCGGTTCCTACCAGGAAAATATTCTTCAAAGTAGAGCTGGCATTGGATCCGGAGCCGGTTTTGATCAGGTTCTCTTCTGCGGTCAGGCCCGGAACGTTGTACAGCAACCAGTTGCTCATCGGGTTTTTGCCGCCAAACGTCGTCCTGCTACCGGTGTAGTTGAACAGGTGCTGGCTGGCGAAGAGGGCTGCCTCTTCGTGAGTCATGTTCGGATTCTGCACATTGGTCGTGTAGTTCTGATTGCTGCCATAGCGAGCCGAATTGTAAATCGCCTGCCAGGCATTCTCATAAATATCAGCAGGGCTGTCCATCAGTTCTGCCTGATTGCTGCCGATCATGTTCATACCCCACTTACCTTCGAAAGTAACCCGGGCTTTGCCCTGCTGGCCGCGCTTGGTCGTTACCATCACGACGCCGTTGGCGCCGCGCGAACCCCACAGGGCGGTCGAAGCGGCATCCTTCAGAACGGTGATCGATTCCACATCCTTCGGGTTCAGGGTTGCCAGTACATTGGAGTTTGTATTGGGCACCCCATCGATTACGATCAACGCATTCGCATTGTTCTGGCTGGCAGTACCGATACCGCGGATACGGATACCCATATCGGTACCGGGCTGGCCGTCGACGGAAGATACCTGCAGACCCGGGATAGAGCCTTCCAGGGCTTTGGACAGCGTCGAGTTGGATTGTGAGCTGATCAGTTTCGAGTCGATCGAGCTGACTGAACCCGTCAGGTCTTTCTTCTTCGCGGTACCGAAAGCCTGAACCACAACTTCTTCCAGGCCCATCGCATCGTCTTCGAGGGTGACGTTAATGGTAGTGCTGCCACCTGCGGTAACCGTCACGGACTTCGTGCCCAGGAAGGAGTATTTGATCTTGCTCCCTTGGTTGGCTTTGATGGTGTAGTCACCGTCAAGGCCCGTCGAAGTACCTACGGTGGTACCCACCACTTCCACGCTGGCGCCGATGATCGGTTGCCCGTCACTGCCCTTCACCACGCCGGAGTAAGTCCGCTCCTGCGCCTGAACCAGCGTCATGCTTAACACTGCCATACACAGCGTTAAAAACAATCGTAGAGTTCCTTTCATAATTAATTGTTTAAGGTTAATAAAAAGGTATACGCCGATTAAACCGCTATGTAACAAGCTGTTATACAGTGTCTTGCGTGTTTTAATCGTTCGTTTTCTAATTACAAATATAAAAGTTTTTTTTTATAACAACACTTTAGCCCTAAAATATTCCTTTCATTTTTGTCTCGACCCTTTTGTTTTTGACATCTGAAAAGTTTCTCCTGGCATTAAAAATCCTATTTGTCATTCGAAGTGACAACAAATTTTTCGAAAGGAATTGGCCAATCCAAAAACAGCACACTTTTCCCCCGATTTTCTCAGCCTGAAATCCTGCCTAAAAACCAGCCGAAGCCCCTATCCAGATAAATCGAACGATTAAAACTGCTAAAACGGTCTTTACAAGGCTGTTCGTCATGCAGTTTCTCGGCGTATACCTTTTTATTAACCTTAAACAATTAATTATGAAAGGAACTCTACGATTGTTTTTAACGCTGTGTATGGCAGTGTTAAGCATGACGCTGGTTCAGGCGCAGGAGCGGACTTACTCCGGCGTGGTGAAGGGCAGTGACGGGCAACCGATCATCGGCGCCAGCGTGGAAGTGGTGGGTACCACCGTAGGTACTTCGACGGGCTTGGACGGTGACTACACCATCAAAGCCAACCAAGGGAGCAAAATCAAATTCTCTTTCCTGGGGACGAAGTCCGTGACGGCTACCGCAGGTGGCAGCTCCACCATCAACGTCACCCTCGAGGACGATGCCACGGCATTGGACGAAGTCGTTGTACAGGCTTTCGGTACCGCCAAGAAAAAAGACCTGACCGGTGCCGTCAGCTCGATCGACTCGAAACTGATCAGCTCACAATCCAACTCGACGCTGTCGCGTGCACTCGAGGGCGCAATCCCCGGCTTGCAGGTGGCTTCGATCGACGGCCAGCCCGGTGTCGACATGGGTATCCGTGTCCGCGGTATCGGTTCCGGTACGCAGAACAACTCGGACGCACTGATCGTGATCGACGGTGTGCCTAACACGAACTCGAACGCGCTTTCCTCGTTGAACCCGAAAGATATCGAATCGATCACGGTATTGAAGGATGCCGCTTCGACCGCCCTGTGGGGTTCGCGCGGCGCCAACGGCGTCGTGATGGTAACGACCAAGAAAGGCCAGCAGGGGCGCGCCAAAGTGACTTTCGAAGGCCGCTGGGGCATCAACCAGCAGGGACCGTTCACGTATGAAAAGATCGACGATCCGGCCAGTCTGTACGAATGGGCATGGCAGTCGATCTACAACACGGCCCGTTTTTACGGCGGCAAGAACTTCACGACCAACGTAAAGAACCCGAACATGAGCCACGAAGAGGCAGCCCTCTTCGCCAGCCAGCACCTGTTCGACGCACCGGCTCTGGGCAAAACCTCAGGGTTTGCACAAAACTCTTTGGGCAACTATATGCTCTACAACGTTCCGGGGGCAAAATACATCTCTACCGGCAGCGGTTCGTCGGCCAGTTCGACGATGACGGGTGCTTACCTGATCGATCCGATGACCGGCAAACTCAACCCGAACGCTGAATTGCTTTACTGGGATCCCTGGGACGGCCATTTCCTGCAGAACCGTTTCCGCCAGGAGTACAACGTTTCTGTCAGCGGCGCCACCGACAAGACCGACTACTTCATCTCGGCCGGTTACCTGGAAGACCCCTCTTACATTCAGGGCTCTTCATTCAACCGCTACAACGTCCGAAGCAACATCAACTCGCAGATCACCAAATGGCTGAAGGCCGGTATCAACATGGCTTACAGCCGCCGGGCCGTACAGTCCCCGGCAACGCGCTACGGCCGTAACCCGGGCAGCGCCGTCGCCAACGTATTCCGGTGGGTGAACGGTCAGAGCTCCCTGATTCCGCTCTTCCAACGCAACGCCGACGGCTCCTACATCCTGGATGCCGCAGGCAACAAACAATACACCTCTGCAGCGGAACAGAACGGATCGGTAGTCGGTCCGACCGGCGGTCCCACCTCGACCGCAAACCTGGATTACATCCTGAACCACGACAAGGACGAGACGATCTCGAACGACATCAACATCCGCGGTTATGTGGAAGCCAAGTTCCTCAAAGACTTCACATTCCAGGCCAACCTTTCGACCGACCAGACCTTTGCGATGCGCAGCCGCTACTGGAACCCCGTAACCGGCAGTGCCGTATCGACCGGCGGCGCATGGGGCCAGAACTACAACGAATACAACAACATCAACACGCAGCAGACCCTGAACTGGGCGCACGATTACGGCAAACACCACGTGGACGCCATGATCGGCCACGAGTTCAACTGGAACCGCGGTTACAACCTGAACTACAAGACGCAAAGTTCGATCATTCCCGACTTCCAGGCATTCAAGAACTTCCTCGCACTGAACGGTGGTTCTACCTTCAGCGGCATCGGAGGCGACATCAACGAAGAAGCGCTGGAAGGCTACTTCATGCGGGCGAACTACAACTACGATAACAAATACTACGTAACGGCATCGGTTCGTACCGACGGTTCTTCGAAATTCCGGTACAACGACACCCGCTGGGGCACCTTCTGGTCCGTAGGCGGCGCATGGCGTCTTTCGGGCGAATCCTGGCTGGCCGATGCGACCTGGCTGACCGACCTGAAACTGCGTGCCGACTACGGTATAATGGGTAACCAGAATGGTGTGGACCGCTACTCGGGCTACCAACAGTGGAACTATGGAGCCAACGGATATACTTACAGCGGGACCAACGTCGTTCCGGCCAACATCACGTTGGGTCTCGGCAACTACGTAAACTCCGGCCTGACCTGGGAGAAGAAAAAGACCTTCGACCTCGGCCTCGACTTCCGCCTGTGGGATCGCTTCTACGGTACGATCGACTACTACAACATCACCGTCGACGACATGATCTGGGCTCAACCGATCGCCATCAGTCTCGGCCAGCCTTCGATCGACCGCAACAACGCGAAGATGCGCAACCAGGGTATCGAAATCGAATTGGGCGTAGACATCATCAAGACCCCGGATATCCTCTGGTCGTTCTCTGTAAACGGCACGCACTACACCAACAAAATCATCGGTGTCCCCGAAGGAATCGGAACCGAAGCTTTGAACGGTAATTGGACGTCGGGAATCGACGGATGGAGCAGAGCCGGCGGCGGAGCCGTTTCAAACATCGTCTACCTGCGCGGCAAAGGCAAGGACCTGTACAACATGTACCTGTTCAAATACGGCGGCGTAGACCAGGCTTCCGGTCTTCCGCTGTTCGCTTCCACCGTCTCTTCGTCCAACATCGACAAGCTGCAAAAGGCGTCGCACGTTTACGGTGACATCAAGGAGGGCAATGTAGTCTATACGACCGACTACTCGCTGGCTACCCGCCAGGAGTTCGGCTCGGCCACTCCGAAGTTCATCGGCGGCTTCAGCACCTCGTTCCGTTGGAAAGACCTCGACTTCGCGGCTACGTTCGCATTCCAGTGCGGCGGTAAGTTCTTCAGCAACGAATACGCACTCAACCTTTATAACAACCAGAAACTGGCCGGCGCACTTTCCGCTGAAATGAAAGGCAATACCTGGACCCCGGACAACACCGGAGCCAAATTCCCGATGCAGATGTACGGAACCACTTACACCAACGGTGCCGAAATCGGCAGCTGGATGTATACCGACATGTCGCTGTTCAGCGCCTCGTACCTGAACGTGAAGAACCTGACCCTCGGCTACAACCTGCCGCAGAAATGGATGGACAAGATCGGCATCGGCGGCATCCGCGTTTACGCTTCGGCCGACAACGTGTGGATGTGGACCCAGCATGCCGGCATCGACCCGCGCATGTCGCTGGTCGGCGGTTACGAAGTAGGTGCCTATGCCTATCCCTACATGCGTACCATGTCCCTGGGTGTTAACGTAACTTTCTAAAACCTCAAACAGTATGAAAAAGTATTTAATAGCGCTTGCGTTGGTGGGATTCGCGACCACTTCGTGTTATGAAAAACTGAATATCGCGCCCCCCAACCGGATTACGAACGACCAGATCCAGGAGCTGCTGAAAAGCGATCCGGAAAAGGCGGAAGCGATCATGAGCAGTGTCGCCGCCGGTATGGTGCCCCTGTTCCACGAAAAGGACATCCGCGACATGGGTGGTGCCGACACGCGTTACTACAACTATGCCGATGTCGCCTGCATGCGTAACCTCGAAGCCAACGACATCGCTGCGATGGGTACGGACCTCAGCGGCAGTGTCTGGGGGATGGCGGAATACAACCTCATCACCGTATTCGGCGAACATGACGACAAAGTTCCTCCCTACTGGTACCTGTGCTGGGACAACATCACCGCAGCGAACAAATTGCTGGACAACCTCCCCATGTCGACCGTAGGCGACAACAAAAAGCTGAAACAGTACCGGGCGATGGGTCTGGTTACGCGGGCGTATTTCTACAACTACCTGATGGAGAACTTCCAGCAGGCCTACATGCTCGACGGACAGGCCAACTACGACAACAAACTGGGTATGATGCTCTACACCTCTTTCGATCCCCAGCAACCGTACAAGGCCCGCGCTTCGGCAGCGGAAACCTACGATTCGATCCTGAAATGGTCGAAGGAGGCCGTAACGCTGATGAAGGAGGCAGAGGTAGGCTATACCAGCGATATCACCGATATCGACCTGGGCGTCTGCAACTTCAACCTGCTGCGGGTAGCGCTGTGCGCAGGCGATTGGACGACCGCCATTACCGCCGGCAACGAACTCGTAGCGCAGTACACGAAATTCATCCCGAAAGCCAACTACGGCTGGCAGGGAAGCAAGACCGGCAACCTGCAGAATCCGATCAGCATTCCGGCATCCGGCAACTACTTCCTCGATGTAACCAACAACCCGGAGGTAATCATGGGCTGGCCTTATGCCCAGGCAGCTGTTCAGAGCGTGGGTAGCAGCAATATCGAACCGACCTGTATCTGGATGAACCCGTTCGGTAAAGGCGGCGGCGGACTGTTCAGCGCCATCGACCAGTCCCTCTACAACAAGATGGACGACGACGATTACCGCAAAAACCTGTTCGCAACGACCGCTTACGGCAGCTACGCCTATCCGCCCAACGGAACGCGTGCAAACGTACCTGCCTGGGTGAACTTCAAATGGGCCAACACTTACGGCATTGCCGGCAAAGCAGGCGAAGCGCTCAGCAGCAGCACGGTAGACCAGGTCGGCCAGTATGTGATGCGCGCTTCGGAAGCTTACCTGATGCTCGCCGAGGCCCAGTACCGCAGCGGAGCCACCGGCGATGCGGCAACCACGCTGAACAAACTGATCAGCGCCCGTACCGACGGTGCAAAAGATGCTTCCAACTACAACGGCGGCGGCGACCTGTGGGAGATGATCAAACTGCAGTACCGCATCGAGATGTGGGGCGAAGGCCGCGAGTTCTACAACAACAAGCGTTGGAACATTCCGATCAACCGCAACAAGGATTACCATCCGAACGCAACTACGCTTACCTTCCCTGTCAGCGGGATGGTTTGCAAGATTCCGGAAAACGAGATCAACTACAACCCGCTGGTTGTACAGAATCCTTGATCTCGCTGATTAATCTAACTTTCCTTCAGGGCAGAAACTTGCGGTTCTGCCCTGATTTTTTATATCCGTCCCAAACGGCCTTTGCAGCATGTTTCGCTGATATTTCAAATGTTTTACTAACTTTGTTTGCCAAACTAACTCCAATCGCATCCAAACATCTGAATATGAAAAGAGACTTCGCAAGCCGTCTGCTGTTCCCGCTGTGCGGGATGTTGGCACTGACCGTGACCAGTTGCAACAAAACAGCAAAAGATCAACCTTCCCGCCACCGGTTCATCCACAACAACGACGGCAGCGACGCGCTGCTGAACCGTTGGTTCGGAGGACATCCGGCCCACAAAGCCGACATCGACCGCTATGTGGATATGGTCGCCGAAACATCGAAAGGCCGCACACAAGTGACCACATTTATGATGTGTTCCGGCAGCGATTTCATCTACTACCCCTCTTCCAAATACGGCCGTTACTTCGGGGACGACAAGAACGGCACGATGCCTTATGCCGACAGTGCGACGAAAAAAGTGTGGCAACTGGGCGGACAGAGCGTCCGCAATCTCGAGGCCGAGGGAACCGACGTGATCAAGGCTTCGCTCGAGCGCGCGAAAATGCACGGTATGGAGGCGTTTATCACTTACCGCGTCAATGACCTGCACTTTGCCGATTCTTCATCGGGCAATCCGGCTACGTTCCCCGATTTCTGGATCGAACATCCCGAATACTGGACCGGTGATTCGACCCAGGGATGGCACAGTGCACAGGCACTCGATTTCAGTTATCCGGAAGTACGGCAGCACAAGCTGAACCTGATTAAGGAGCAACTCGAAAAATACGACATGATCGACGGTTACGAGCTCGATTTCATGCGCTTTATCGTGCTGTTCAAAAGCGGCGAAGGCAAAGAGAAAGCCCCGCTGATCACCGACATGGTGCGTGAAGTGAAACGGACGATCGACTCGCTCTCCGAAGTTCGCGGTCACAAGATCCTGCTGGCGGTACGTGTCCCCGTTACGGTAGAAGGCGCGCTGGAAAAGGGTCTCGACGTGAAGCAGTGGGCCAAAGAGGGACTGATCGATTTTATCACCATCGGCGTACACTGGCGCGGAGACACGGGTATTCCGGTGGCTAAATTCCGCAAGGATTTCGGATACGACGACATTCCGCTCTACGCGTCGATCGACGACGGCGGATACCTGCCGCGTGAATTCTACTCGGACGGCATGTACCGCGGTATGGCTTCGCACATCCTCGGACAAGGCGCGGACGGCGTATACCTCTTCAATTACTATTTCGGCGAAATCAGCGACAGAAAAATAGCCGGCATCCCGTTGTTGGAAGAGGGCGGCCAGGTAACGCGTGCACGGACTCCGGAGCTGCTCAACGAACTCGGTTCGCTCGAAACGCTCAAAGGACGCAACAAGATCTACTGCATGTCGGACGGTGTAACCGATGCATACCGTGCGCTGGGCATCGCTCCGCTGCCCGCAGCGGTAAGCAACGGCCGCGAGACCGTATTGCCCCTCTTTATTGCCGACGACACCCAGGAAATCGTACCGCAGGAGATGATCCTGTTCCTGCGCACCGACCGACCGGCTAAATTCTGGCTCGAAGTGAACGGTGTCGAAGTGACCGAACAGAAACCGGAGTACGTGAAGCTGTATAACCGCGACCGCGGGATGCGCGACGGCGAACAGATGTATGCGTTCATTCTTCCCGCCGGATCGATCCGCAAAGGAGACAATATGATCCGGATGGTCGATAAAACCCTCGACAACTATTTCGTCGTTCAGCGCGTCGAAGTGGCGCTCAAATACGGGGATGTCGAAACGAACGGCTACTTTTAATTCTTTAAATACGGCTTGTCTGCGTTCAATTTTCCGAACCGGACAAGCCGTAATTCCATAAAAATAATACAATCAGGCATGCCGCTCGCGGCATACCGAATTAAATGTATTTTGACCCGAACATGCGATCCAACTCCAAATTTGCCCTGATCACCGCAGCTTTGCTGCTCATGCTGGCAAGTCCGGTAGCCCGCGCCGAAATCCGTTTCTATGTGGCTCCTTCCGGCAGCGATGCCCAGAACGGGACCTCGCCTGCACAGCCTTTTTTGACCGTCCAGCGTGCACAGCAAGCTGTCCGCGAACTCAAACAGCGCGGACCGCTGACCGAACCGGTCACCGTATACCTGAGCGAAGGAGTCTATCCGATCAGCGAAGCGCTGAAATTTACGCCGGAAGATTCGGGTACCGAAACCTGTCCGATCACCTACAAAGCCGCACAAGGTGAGAAAGCCCTGCTGAGCGGCGGCCGAAAGGTTACGGGATGGAAACGTTACAAAGGCAACATCTGGGTAGCCACGCTGCCGGAAGTGCAAGCGGGAGAATGGTGGTTCCGCCAGCTTTACGTGAACGGGAATCTTCGGGGCCGGGCCCGTACCCCGAACCAGGGAGTGTTCGAAGTCAAAGCGACGACCGATACCACCACCAGCCAGCGCAGCTATCAAGTCGCGAGCGATTCGTTCGTATTCAATACCGGCGACCTGGATCCGAAATGGAAGCATCCCGAAAACGGAGAAGCGATCATCTACCACTATTGGACCGATACCCACCTGCCGATCAAGGCTATCGACGGCAAACGCAACGTCATCTCGTTCGGCTACCCGTCGGGTAAGGTGTTCCGCGACGGTTTCGAGGGCGACCTAGCGCGCTATGTGGTCGAAAATATCTACGAAGCGCTCGACCTGCCCGGAGAATGGGTGCTCGAACGCTCCACGGGGCGGCTGTTCTACATGCCGCGCTCCGGAGAAGATATGGCTTCCGCCGAAGTAATCGCCCCGGCGACCGAAGAACTGATCTCGATCAAAGGAGACCCGCTGAACGGGAAATTCGTCGAATACCTCAATTTCGAAGGACTCGGACTCGCCTATTCGAATTTCAACCTGCCGTGGGGAGACTGCAACAATGCACAGGGCAGCGCAAGCGTCAGCGCCTGTGTGAACCTTTCGGGCGCACGCAACTGCTCGTTCGACCGCTGCTCGCTGCGCAACCTCGGAACGTTCGGTTTCGAACTGTTCGACGGCTGCACGTTCAATCGGTTCACCTGCAACACGCTCGAACAGATCGCAGCGGGAGGTTTCCGGCTGCGCGGCGTGGAACCGGGCGGCAACCCGGCCCTGCGCACCGGCAACAACACGATCAGCGACAACACGATCGGCTACTACGGCCTGACCTATCCGTCGGCCGTCGGCGTCCTGGTGATGCACAGCGACTGCAACACGGTTGCACACAACCTGATCCACCACGGCGATTACACGGGCATTTCGGTGGGTTGGTCGTGGAGCTACCTGCGCAGCGCGGCACGCGGCAACCGGATCGAGCAGAACCACATCCACGATATCGGGTACAACAACCTGCTTTCGGACATGGGCGGCATCTACACGCTGGGCCTCTCACCCGGTACCGTGATCAGCAACAACCTCGTGCACGACGTGAACGCGAACCGTTACGGAGGTTGGGGCATCTACACCGACGAGGGATCGACTTCGATCCTGATCGAGAACAACATCGTCTACCATACCAAGTTCGGCACGTTCAACATCCACTACGCGAAAGACCTCGTCGTGCGCAACAACATATTTGCCCTGGGACGGCTCCAGCAACTTTCGCGCTCGAAGCGGGATCCGCACACGACCGTCTATTTCGAGGGAAATATCATCTACTGGACCCAGGGCCGGTTGCTGGCCGACGAATACAAGTGGCAGGACGAACCGTACAAAATATATGTGAATCCCTATACGCAACCGCGCGATACGAGCGTTACATTCGTAAGCGACTGGAATATTTTCTACAATCCGGACAAGCCCCGCGCGGCGGTCGATTTCAGCGGCCGCACATGGGAGCAGTGGCTCGCCGAAGGCAAGGACCACCACTCGATCTATGCCAACCCGATGTTCGTCGATCCCGGCAGGTTCGATTTCCGGCTGAAACCGGGTTCGCCGGCACTGAAGCTGGGCTTCCGCCAGATCGACCTGTCACAGGTCGGGCCACGGCCGTGCTGCGACGGAAAAGTGCAACCCAAACAATAGATAACACTGTAACAAGACTTTCCCGGTAAGAACCCATCAATAAGAAATTAACCTTATGAAAATCAAACCATTTTTCATTTTCGTACTGGGCCTTTGCCTCGCTCCGGCAATGGCTGTCCCGGTTATCGGCGCCCCCCCTCAGGATCAGGAGTTGCGTGTCGACCCGATGGCCGAGCTGCACCGGGACGCAAAATTTATCGACTCGACCGAATTGACGCTGGTAACCCCGGTACAGTTGGAAAAACTGCTCAAGGAGAAGCCCGCTGCAGGTTATTTCTGCTTTGCCGAGCTGCGTGACAAGGAGATCCGCCAATACGATTCGCTACCGGTAATCTGGGCCGAGCGCCCCGTTTCACAACGCAACGTACTGGTAGCTTCGGCACAACCGGGCGAATACTATCCGTGGCAGCTGGGCGTCTATGCGCCTTACAAGAAGCTTGACAACATACGGTTAGTTTTCGGCGACCTGACCAATGCGGCAGGCGATAAGATCAGTGCGGCGGCGATGCAATGCTTCAACATGGGCGGCATCAATCAACACGGGAAACCGTTCACGAACACGATCAACGTCCCCAAAGGCCTTATCCAGGTACTCTGGAGCGGGATCGACATTCCGAAAACCGCATCGGGAACCTACCGCGGCAAGGCGGTGCTGGAAGTGGACGGCGCCGAACCGACGATGATCGACATCACGCTCAACGTAGGAGGACCGGTGCTCGAGAACGGCGGCCGCGACGAAAGCTGGCGCAAAAGCCGTATGACCTGGCTCAACTCGACGATCGGTTTCGCCGAAACACCGACGGCACCCTATACTCCGCTTAAACGCAACGGAGAGACAATCAGCTATCTCGGCGGTACCGTAAAGCTCTCGGCCGATGGACTCCCCGCCAGCATCGTGACGAATTACGACCAGGCGAACCAACTCGACCGCAGCATCTCGAACGAAGTGCTCGCCAAGCCGGTTGCTTTCGTGGTCGAAACTTCGAAGGGAACCGAGAAACTGAAGCCGTCAAAAATCGAGTTCCTCAAACAGACCCCGGCCACACTGGAGTGGAAAGTTCTGCTCAAAGGTTCGGACGTAGAAGCGGAAAGCCTTGCAAAAATGCTGTTCGACGGAACGATCAACTACCAGTTGAAAGTGACCGCACTGCGCGATGTCCAGGTCAAAGATATCCGTACGGTATTCGATTATACGCACTACGCATCGAAATACATCATGGGCCTCGGTGTGAAAGGCGGTGCACGCCCCGATTCGACGATCGACTGGAAATGGGATACGATCAAACAGCAGGACCGCATCTGGCTGGGTAATGTCAACGCGGGTATGCAGGTCGTTTTCAAGGACAGCAACTACAAACGCCCGCTCGTGAATATCTATTACGAGTTCGGACGCATCCGGTACCCGCATTCGTGGGGTAACGACAATAAAGGAGGAATCAATATCACCGAACAGGCAAATGCCACACAGGTGAACGCATACAGCGGAGAGAGAACGCTCAAAACGGGCGAAAAGCTCGATTTCGATTTCGACCTGCTCGTAACGCCGGTCAAACCGATCGACCTGAAAGCTCATTTCGCCGACCGTCCCTACCACCTGAACGCCGACACGAGCGGCGGATTCATTCCCCGGGCGCTGAAAGCCGGAGCGAAATGGATCAACGTACACCACAAAGCGGACATCTATCCCTACATCAACTATCCGATGGTAGACGAGGTCGTGCCCGATATGAAAGCCTTCATCGCGAAAGCGCATGCGAACGACCTGAAAGTACGCCTCTATTACACCTGCCGTGAGCTGACGGTCAAAACCCCCGAATTCTGGATGCTCCGCAGCCTTGGCCACGAGATCATCAAAGACGGGCCCGGTAACGATACCCGAACGATCGTCTATCCGAACGGTCCGAGACCATGGCTCATCCATAACATGCGCAAGAACTATATTCCGGCCTGGTATGCGGGCTTCGAACAGGGCAAATACAAGGGTCAGCTCGATGTCGCGGTCATCACCGATCCCGAGTCGCGCTGGAACAACTATTACCTCGAAGGACTGAACTGGATGATCAAAAACATGGGCATCGACGGTGTCTACATCGACGACAGTTCGTTCGACGGGGAGACGATGCGCCGGGCACGCCGTATTTTCGACGCGGACGGCAAACGCCGCCTGGTAGACCAGCACACATGGAACCACATGAACCCTTACGGCGGCTATGCGAACTCCATCAACCTCTCGTTGGACCGCCTGCCCTACGTCGACCGGCTCTGGATCGGCGAACTGTTCCGCGACTACAACAAGCGTGATTTCTGGCTTGTCGAAATGTCCGGGATTCCGTTCGGGCTGATGAGCGAGATGCTCGACGCGCACAACGTTTTCCGCGGCATGGTGTTCGGCATGCTGCCGCGCCTGCCCTGGAGCGGCAACCCGGTTCCGATGTGGCGCGCGCTCGACGCTTTCGGGATCGACCAGGCGAAGATGTACGGCTACTGGGACGACCGTAATCCGGTCCGCAGCGACAACGAACTGATCCCGGTAACGACCTACCTGCGGCCCGGTCATTCGGCCATGCTGTCGATGGCCAATTGGGACAACGACAATGCGCAAAAGTGCCGCATCCGCATCGATGAGAAGAAACTCGGGTTCCGTCCGACGCAGGTCTACCTGCCGGAGATCGACGAGTTGCAACCGGCCGGAGAGATCGACCTGAACGGGGAGATCGAGATTCCGGCGACCAAAGGGCATATTGTCATCCTGAAATAGAAAACCTAAACCCAGTCCCGGAGCCTCCCTGCTCCGGGACTTTTTTATGATAGGGAACCCGCCAACTTGACGATAAAAAATCCGGCAAAACGGACTTCCTATTTTCCGGGATTACGGGTTTACGAACCGCCCGGCTCTGATGCTGCAACCGTTAAACATCCGCTCACTACATATATCCGCTCCACCATGTCCAGATCTCTTCTTTTACCTTTGTTCGGCGCTGCACTCTGCCTCTGTGCGCCGCTTTGCCACGGCACAACCGGCAACGGACAAACACCCGGCCGAAATACGACGACTCCGGCACCCGGCCGTTCGTCGGTCCGGGTGGTCGAACGAGAAATGCTCACCTACCCCTACTCCGCCCCCAAGGAGGTTCCCGATTTCGGACGCATTTACCCGTACCACCGTTACGACGGTTACACGGCCGAAGGCCGCATGCAGAAATGGGAGATGGTCGAAATGGAGAACGACTACATCAAACTGTGGATCATGCCCGGTGTGGGGGGCAAGATATGGGGTGCCGTAGACAAGCGGACCGGACGCGAATTCATCTACTTCAACCATGTGGTGAAGTTTCGCGACGTGGCAATGCGCGGGCCGTGGACTTCGGGCGGAATCGAGATGAATTTCGGCATCATCGGCCACTCGCCGTGGTGCTCGGACCGGGTCGATTACGCAATTGCGGAAAATGCCGACGGCAGCGTCAGTTGCACGGTTGGAGGAACCGACCTTGCATTGGGCACCGACTGGCGCGTTCGCATAACGCTGCCGCCCGACAAGGCTCTCTTCGAGACCGACGTGCTGTGGTTCAACGGATCGGGATGGGACCGCCCGGCCTACCAGTGGATGAACGCCGGAATCAAGACGGTCGGCAACCTCGAATACTCCTTTCCGGGCGTCCGCTACCTCGAACACGACGGCACGAGCCGCCATTGGCCGACGGGTTATCCCGATTACCGGTTAAACCGTTACGAAGAAAACAACCACGGCCACTATAAATCATACCACGTCACGGGCGAATACACGGACTTCTGGGGCGGCTACTGGCACGACGACGGGTTCGGATTCGGCCACACGGCGGAATACGCCGATAAGCCGGGCAAGAAAATATGGATATGGGGACTCTCCCCCTACGGCATGATCTGGGAGAAGCTGCTCACCGATTCCGACGGACAGTACTCCGAGGTACAGTCGGGACGCCTGCTGAACCAGAGTATCGGCACCAGTTACCGCACGCCGTTCAAACACGGAGCCCTGTCGCCCTATGTCACGAACGCGTGGAGCGAACGGTGGTTTCCGGTACGAGGCACGGACGGTATTCTCTATGCGACCGATGAACTGGCATTCAACATCGTACCGGGAAACGGCCAGCAAACGCTGAAAATCTATGCGATCGCTCCCGTCAGCGGCGAACTGCTGGTGACATCGGACGGAAACAAAGAGATCTTGCGCAGCCAGCTGGAGCTGAATCCCACCGATACCCTTTCGCTGCCGCTCGGTGTGCAGGAGGTTCCGGATTTTCTCGATTTATACCTCGACGGACGCAACCTCTACTGTTTCGAACTCCACGACACGCCGCTGATGCGGCCGCAACGGCTGCCCGAAAACTTCGACCACGGGTCGGTCTACGGGCTTTATCTGCAAGGCCGTGAGTTCGAACGGCAGTTTTTCCTCTCCGCCGCGGCAGACAAATACCGCGAAGCGCTTGCCAAAGATCCGAATTACCAGCCGGCGCTGGTGCGCCTTGCTGGCATTTGTTTCCAACGGCACGAATCGGGCGAAGCCCTCGAACTGTGCGCCCGGGCGCTGGCGATCGACACTTACGACGGTGCGGCGAACTACCTGTGGGGCCTGCTGGCCGCCGAAGAGTTCGATACCGCCAACGCCATGGAAGGTTTCGCGCTGGCCTCGCAATCGACCGAATACCGCGAGGCAGCCTGCACCGAAATGGCACGGCTGTGGATCAGCGAACAGCAGGTTTATCCGAAAGCGCGCCACTACGCCCGGCGCGCCCTCGAATACAATCCCCGCAACCTGACGGCGTTGCAACTCGAAGTGCTGCTGGACCGGATCGAAAGGGAGCGCACCCCGGCGAACGCGACAACAACCGATACAACCACCGCATCCCCTGCATCCGCCCCGTCCGGAACCGCTCCGCAAACTTCGCTCGACCGCCTGCAACAGATCGACCCGCTGAACCACTTCGCCGCGTGGGAACGCTACCTGCTGAGCGGACGCGAGGCGGACAAAAAGGCTTTCACCGAAGGAATCCGCAACTCATTCGCCGCAGAGAACTACCTGCACATCGCCGACTTCTACTACCGGGCCGGCCGCTGGCGGGATGCGCTGACCCTGCTGGCCGCCGCGCCGGAACATCCCAAAATCCTCTGCTGGCAAGCGTGGCTTTGGATGTGCCTCCAGAATTTTAACGGACACAACGATGAAGTCGAACGGCTGCTGACGAAGATTGCCGCAACCCGTCCCTCTCTCGCTTTCCCGTTCCGCAGATCGGAATACGACCTGTTCTCCTGGCTGGCCGGCACGCTCCCGTCGTGGCAGGGCAACTACTACCTCGCGCTTTGCAAAATGCAGGACGGTCACCGCGACGAGGCGCTCGAATTGCTGAACCATCCCAAAGGCGATCCTGCGAAGATCAATTTTTATCCCTACTTCGCCCTGCGGGCCTCGTTGCAAAGCGATCCCTCACGGGCCGAAGCGGATCTGCTGGAAGCATTCCGGATTGCGCCCGGCGATCCGCACACCACGTGGCTGCTGGCCGACCACTATATGGGCCGCGATCAATGGGCCGAAGCGCAAAAATACCTGACCCGGCGGCTGGCCGTGGAAAAGAGCGACTACACCGCCGGCATGAAACTGGCGAAAGTCCTTGCGGCCCAAGGCGCTTTCCAGCAAAGCATAGTGCTGATGCGAAGCCTGAATGTGCTGCCGAACGAAGGGGCGCAGGAGGGGCGTAACCTGTGGCGGGAAACGAACCTCGACTATGCCTGCGCGCTGATCGGCGCAAAACAGTTCCGCAAAGCCCTCGATGCGATTGCCGCGGCACGCCTCTGGCCCGAGAACATGGGCGTCGGCAAACCGTACGACGATCTGGTCGATGAACGGGTCGAGGATTTCCTCGAACGGTACTGCCTGTTACGGATGCATCGCAACGGCGATGCCGCCGCCCGTATCGCGGCACGGGTCGAAACGCCCGCCTCTACACCCTACCGGGCCGCAGACCTGCTGTCGGCACTGATGCTGCGCGAAACGGGACAGGTCGAAAAAGGCGACCGGCTGATGGCCGAATGGTTGCGCAGCGCCCCGAACAAGAAATCGGCCCGCTGGTGCGACGCCGTGTACCGGGGCGATTGGAACGCCGCCGAACGCATCGAGCAGGAACCGAACGAGGTACTGAACCCGCTGCCTTACGAAATCCTTTTCGACGACCGCGACTTTCTATTGTTGATGCGACACCAAAACCTACTGAAACCCGAAACAAAACCCTGACCGAAATGAAAAACAGACTGTCACGCTCCCTCACTGTACTGTTTTGCTGTACCGGACTGCTTGCAGGCACCGGCGTTGCCGGCACCGCCACGGCAAAGACTGCCGGAAGCACAAAATCAAAAACTGCCGGGACAACCGCATCCCCAAAAGGAAAAGCCGCTTCACAACCCGGCTTGTACGAAATCTTTAAAAACCCGGAGACCAAATACCGGCCTTATGTCCGGTGGTGGTGGAACGGGGGACGCCAGACCAAAGCCGAAATCGAACGCGAACTCGACCTGATGTATAAGGCGGGCATCGGCGGCGTCGAGATCAACACCATCGCATTCCCGGGCGGCGATACGCTCGGCTGCCCGGCATTGCCGTGGCTCAGCGATCCGTGGCTCGACATGGTGCAAACCGCGATCGAAGGGTGCCACAAACGCGGTATGGTAGCCGATATCATCGTCGGGTCGGGTTGGCCCTACGGAGCGGAGTTCCTCACGCGCGACCAGCAGTTGCAGATGCTCACCATCGAGACGATCGACCTCAAAGGCGGAGAAAGATTCACGATCGACCGGGATGAAATCCTGCGGCGGGTCAATCCCAAAATACATTCGGTATACGGCGACTCTCAAAAAGAGCTGCTCTACCTGCGGCTGATGCCCAAAAAGATCGACGCTTTCACCGAAGGAATCCGTTACGATTCGCTGACCGGACGCCACTCCATCACGATCGACGTCCCGCCGGGCGACCATGTGCTTTATTGTTTCGTCAAACTGACCGGCTATATGAGTGTAATCCTCGGTGCTCCGGGTGCCAAAGGCCCCGTATTGAACCACTTCGACCGCGTAGCCGTCGAACAGTTCCTGAACCGGATGTCCGACCGGATGAACACGAAGCTGGGCAGGATGGGCGGCAGCAACCTGCGGGCCGCCTTCACCGACAGCTTCGAACTCGAAGGGGCCAACTGGGACAAAAACATGCTCGCCGAATTCAAGCGCCGGCGAGGCTACTCGCTCGAACCTTACCTGCCCTACCTGATTTTCAAGGTAGGTGAAATGGGCAATCCGGTCAAGGAAAAGTACGGCTCTGAATTTTCGCCCGAAGTACAGGAGGAGGTGATTAACCGGGTCCGCAACGACTTCGACCTGACCCAACGCGAATTGTTCCACGAAGCATTTACCATCCCCTATAACAAATGGTGCCACCGCAACGGCATGCTCTCCCGCGTACAGGCTTACGGCCGCGGGTTGCACACGCTCGAATCGAGCATGTACATCGACATCCCGGAATGCGAAACCTGGTTCGGGCACCACCACGGCACCAGTTTCCCCGACAATTCGATGGCGGGCCGCGGTTACACGATGGTCAACAAGTTCGTATCGTCGGCCGCCCACCTCGCAGGCAATCCGAACGTGAGCTGCGAGGAGATCACCAATACCGGATGGGTTTTCAACGCGACGCTCGAAAAACTGAAACTGACGGGCGACCTGAGCAACCTGTCGGGTGTAAACCACTCGATCTTCCACGGCTTCAATTACTCGCCCAAGGAGGCGCCGTTCCCCGGCTGGCTGCGCTACGGCACCTATTTCAGCGAGCGCAACCCGTGGTGGCCGTACCTGCGCCACTGGATGGACTACAAGGCGCGCCTCTCGGCCGTGCTGCAGAACAGCGAACAGCAGGCCGACGTGGCGATCCTGCCGCCGGTCGAAGATATGTGGTCGAAGTTCGGTTCGCAACGCGATCCGTTCCCGCAGCTCACCTACCCCACGTACGCCAATACGATGTGGGAAGCGGTGCACCAGAACGGACACGGCTGCGACTACATCAGCGAAAAAATCCTTACCGAAGGCCGGTCGCGTAACGGCGAACTGCGCTACGGCCCGCGCGCCTACAAGACGATCCTGTTGATGGATGTTGAGAGTATCCGGCCCGAAGCGGCCGAAGCGCTGGAAAAGTTTGTCGCTGCCGGCGGCAAGGCGATCTGTATCGGAACGGAACCGCACCAAAGCGTCGGCCTGCAAAATGCGGCAGCGAACGACCGCCGCGTACAGGCCACCGTCGCCCGGATCAAGGCGCGTTATCCGCAACGGTTCACCACCGTCGCGGCCCCCGACAGCACGGCATCCGTGCTCGACTGGTACCGGAACCTGCAACGGCAGCAAGGAATCACCCCCTATGTTGGAATCGACCGCCCGTCGCAACTGTTCAGCCAGAACTATTACAAACACGGCAACCGGGATATCTTTTTCCTGGTCAATTACGATGCCCGGAACGAACGGACGCTGCGACTGGATTTTGCGCTCCCGGAACTGCAAAACAAAACCGCCTGGCTCTGGGATCCGGAGACTGGAACCCGCAGCCGGATCGCCGGATGGAACGGCAAGGAGCTGACGATGCGCTTCGGTCCCGAGGAATCCAAACTGCTGGTGTTCGAAGAGGTACGGATCGATGATCCGAATGCGGAAACCATAGATGTTTCGGCCCCGGGCCCGTGCAGCGGTACACCGGTAAAGACGCTCGACGGACTCTGGAATGTCACGATGACGCATGCCGTAACCGGGGAGAAGAGTACGCTCATGCTCGACAGCCTGGTCGATTTCAATACGCTGCCGATGCCCGGACTGCGCCACTTCGCCGGAGTGATCGATTACACGATCGCGGTAAACATCGACGATCCGCAACAAATGACACGACTCGATGCCGGAAATACGTACAACGGCGTTACGGAACTGCTTATAAACGGACAGTCGGCCGGCATCAAATGGTACGGCGAACGGATATTCGACATCGACGGCAAACTGCTTCCGGGTAAAAACACCGTTACCGTACGTGTCACGACTGTACTCGGCAACTACTGCAAATCGTTGAAGGACAATGCTACGGCACAACAATGGACCCAACGGCAACCTTACCTGCCGCTCGGACTCGGCGGCCCGGTACGGTTGTTCTGACCGTTATGTGCGGATACGAACAGATAAAGAATGATGCAAAATCCCGGACCTCATATCGAGGGTCCGGGATTTTTTAATTTTTCCATATTTTCCTGCAAATATTTTGCAGTTTAAAAATATTCGCTACATTTGCGGTGTATTAATAGACTTATTAAACATATCTATTAATTCCAAAAATGGGGACAAATATGGAACAAATACAGGAACAATCGATGGAAAGCATCATCCTCGAAACGGCCGAAAGGCTCTTCCTCGACAAAGGATTCGCACTCACCTCGACCACCGAAATCGCACGTGAAGCCGGCTGCAACCAGGCTCTCGTACACTATTACTTCCGCACCAAAGAGCAGTTGTTCATCCGCATTTTCGAGGAAAAGGTCAAAATCTTCGCCGGTGCTTTCTTCAGCATCGACGAAAAACCGGGAACTTTCCTCGAAAAACTCACACGAAAGATTGAAGCGCATTTCGATATCATTGCCCAAAACCCGAAGATTCCGTTCCTGATCATCAACGAAATCACTACGAATCCGCAGCGAATCAAAGCCCTGCACAAAAGCATCGGCGAATATCCGGCAAGCATCATCCGTAAAGTAAACGAAGAACTGGAGGAAGCGATCGCCCAAGGCGAAGTACGGCCGATCACCGTCCTAGACTTGATTCTTACAGTACTGTCGCTGAACGTGCTGCCGCAACTGCTGCGCCCCATTCTCGAAGAGGTGATGCCACTGCCTCCCGAAGAGGTACAAAAACTGATCGCCCGGCGCAAGGAAGAGAACGTAAAACTAATAATCAACAGCCTCAGACCTTAGTGTGTACAAAAAAACCGACCTTTCGCACCTGAAATATGACACCGCTGAAACCAAATGCCATGAAAAGCATGCAAATCATCCGAAATGCCGTACTGCTACTCTCGCTGATTACGCTGGGGCCGCTTTCTTCGACAGCAGTCACGCCCGGCATCGTATCCTCGCCCGGGGAAAAGGCATCTGTCGTGGAGAATCCGGCCATGACGACAGCCCCCACCGCAATCGCGGCCCATCCGGTCGAAACGCCTTCCAGCCTTACGCTCGAAGAGTGCTATGCAAAGGCCGGGACGAATTATCCGCTGGTAAGCCGATACGGACTGATCCAGCAATCCGAACAGTACAGCCTGAGCAATGCGAACAAGGGATACCTGCCGCAGTTTTCCCTCTCGGCCAAAGCGACTTACCAGACCGACGTAACCAAGATTCCGGTGTCGATTCCCGGCGTCGATATCCCAACGCTGAACAAAGACCAGTACCAGGCGCTCGTCGAACTGGATCAGGTGATCTGGGACGGCGGCACGATCCGTTCGCAAAAGCGCAACATCAACGCTTCGACGGAGGTAGACCGCCAGCAGCAGCAAGTCGATATGTATACGATCCGTGAACGGATCAACTCGCTGTTCTTCGGCACATTGTTACTGGAAGAACAGTTGAAACTGAACACGCTCTATGACGAGGAGCTAGCCCGCAATTACCAGAAGGTCCAAAGTTTTATCGCCAACGGCGTAGCGAATGCAGCCGATCTCGATGCCGTAAAAGTCGAACAACTCTCGAACCGCCAGCGACGCGCCGAACTGGAAGCGACCTGCAAGGCCTATCGGCAAATGTTAGGGACTTTCACCGGAACGGATCTGGCCCACACCGAGCTGATTCAACCGATAGCAGCGGACAAACAGCCGCTTCCAGAAATCCGGCGCCCCGAACTGCATTTGTTCAACGCGCAGAACAGCCTGCTCGACGCACAGGCCAAAGCCGTCACCGCGAAAAATATGCCCCGCCTGAGCGCATTTATCCAGGGTGCTTACGGCAATCCGGGGCTCAATATGCTGCAAAGCGGCTTCAAAGCCTACGCGATCGGGGGTATCCGGCTGTCGTGGAATTTCGGGAATTTCTATACCAAACGGAACGACCTGCGCCAAATCGACGTAAACCGGGACAACATCGCCGTACAGCGTGAAACCTTCCTGTTCAACACGCGCCAGCAGATCAGCTCCAGGAACGGCGAGATCGAAAAATACCGCCGCACGCTGGCCGACGACGGCGAAATCATCACCCTGCGCGACAACATCAAGCGCGCTTCGGAGGCGAAAGTGGCGGAAGGGACGATGAGCGTCACGGATTACATGGACGACGTGACGGCAGCCGAAACGGCACGCCAGAACCAAGCTTTGCACCGCATGCAGTTGCTGATGAGCCTTTACAACCTGAAAAACCTGACCAACAACTGAAACCCCGCGACAAATCAAACAACACGCCGGCCGCCAACAGCGGCAACCGGCAACAAGCGACCGGAATAATAATAAAATACCGATAAAAAGATGAAAACAACCGCACTCATTGCGCTGGCACTGCTGGCGGCAGCCTGTTCGAACCGCAACGGGGATTACGACGCATCGGGGACGTTCGAAGCGACCGAAGTGATCGTTTCGGCCGAGGGCAACGGCCGGATCGAACGGTTCGACGTCGAAGAGGGCCAGCGCCTCACCGCAGGCGAGGTGGTAGGATCGATCGACAGCATTCAGCTTTACCTCAAGAAACTGCAGCTCGAAAAGAGCATCGGTGCGACGCAGAGCCGCCGTCAGGACATTGCCAAGCAGATCGCCGCAACCCTCGAACAGATCGACAAGCAGAAACTCGAACAACGCCGCGTGCAGAACCTGATCCGGTCGAATGCGGCGAACACCAAGCAGCTCGACGACATCAACTCGCAACTCGCAGTACTCGAAAAGCAGCTTGCCGCGCAGCGTTCGACGCTCGAGAACAACAACCGGGGCGTGAGCGAGGAGAGCTCGGGGCTTGAAATACAGATTGCGCAAGTCGAAGACCAGCTCGGCAAATGCCGGATCAAGAGCCCGATATCGGGGACCGTACTGACGAAATACGCCGAACGGGGCGAAGTGACTGCACAGGGCAAACCGCTGTTCAAGATCGCCGATACGGACAGCATGAAGCTGCGGGCCTACATCAGTTCGGGCCAACTCACCGAACTGAAGCTGGGCGACCCGGTACGCGTGTTCGCGGATGCGGGGGACAAGGGGAGCCGCCAATACGAAGGAAGGGTAATCTGGATCGCCGACAAGGCCGAATTCACGCCCAAAACAATCCAGACGCGCGACGAACGCGCCAACCTGGTCTATGCTGTGAAAATCGCCGTCCCGAACGACGGCCTGCTCAAGATCGGCATGTACGCAGATGTAAAATTCGGGAAATAATGGCTGCAGTCGAAGTACACGACATTGTCAAAAGCTACCGGAAAGGCGCCGTGCAGGCGCTGCACGGCGTCAGCTTCGAGGCCGGGCACGGTGAGATCTTCGGGATCATCGGCCCCGACGGAGCAGGCAAAACGTCGCTCTTCCGGATCCTCACAACGCTGATCCTGCCCGACAGCGGCACGGCCAGCGTGGACGGACTCGACATCGTGCGCGACTACAAAGCGATCCGCAACTGCGTGGGCTATATGCCGGGACGCTTCTCCCTCTACCAGGACATGACAGTCGAAGAGAACCTCACTTTTTTTGCCACGGTGTTCGGCACGACGATCCGGGAAAACTACCACCTCATCAAGGACATATACAGCCAGATCGAGCCGTTCAAAGACCGCAAGGCCGGAGCCCTTTCCGGCGGGATGAAACAGAAACTGGCCTTGAGCTGCGCACTGATCCACAAACCTTCGGTGCTGTTCCTCGACGAGCCGACCACAGGGGTCGATCCCGTCTCGCGCAAGGAGTTGTGGGAGATGCTGCGGCAACTCAAACAGCAGGGAATCACGATCCTCGTCTCGACGCCTTACATGGACGAAGCGTCGCTTTGCGACCGGATCGCACTAATCCTCGACGGTCGGTTCATCGGCATCGATACGCCGCAGCACATTGCCGACAACTTCGGCGAACCGCTTTGGGCTGTCGGCAGCGACAATATGTCGAAACTTTTACGCGACCTGCGCGCAAACCCGCACGTCACTTCAGCCTTTACCTTCGGCGCCCGCCACCATGTCACCACCGATGGGAAACCGACCGAACAGGAACTGCGCGATTATCTTTCCGGACTGGGCCACCACGATGTCGAAATCGAGACGATCCGGGCCGGAATCGAGGATTGTTACATGAAACTCGCGCGCGAACACCGGTAAGGCATATTCCCAGGAAAACCAGATATACCTTCCCGGGCAAGGGACACCCGCTACATTTCAGGGACGCACGATACTCCTGGAAAACACGATCCGCAACCCGCGAACAGATACAACGCAATATGGACACGACAAAAGACAATTTCCGGCCGTGCTCGCAATTCGCATCCGGCCACGAAGCCGTCATCCGGACTGAGAAACTGACCAAACGTTTCGGCAATTTTACGGCAGTCGACGGCATCAGCTTCAGCGTGGCCCCGGGTGAAATCTTCGGATTTCTCGGCGCTAACGGAGCCGGCAAGACCACCGCGATGCGGATGCTTTGCGGCCTGAGCAAACCTACCTCGGGCAAAGGGCTCGTGGCCGGCTACGACATCGCGCGCGAAAGCGAACAGGTCAAGCGCAACATCGGCTATATGAGCCAGAAATTCTCGCTTTACGAAGACCTGAAGGTGTGGGAGAATATCCGTCTGTTCGGCGGTATTTACGGCATGAAAACGGACGAAATCGCCGCCAAAACCGACTCGCTGCTCCATACGCTCGGCTTCGAACAGGAACGTGACGCACTGGTACGCTCCCTGCCGTTGGGATGGAAACAGAAATTGGCCTTTTCGGTGGCGATTTTCCACGAGCCGAAGATCGTTTTCCTCGACGAGCCGACCGGAGGAGTCGACCCTTCCACACGACGGCAGTTTTGGGAACTGATCTACGACGCTGCCGACCGCGGGATCACGGTCTTCGTCACCACACACTATATGGACGAAGCGGAATACTGCAACCGGGTCTCGATCATGGTGGACGGCCGCATCGAGGCGCTGGACACGCCCGCCGAACTGAAAAAACAGTTCCATACGGAAGATATGGAAGGCGTGTTCCATTACCTCGCCCGCACCGCCAAACGCGGGGAATAAAACACTCCGGACCGGCACGACAGGCAGGCTGCCGGAAGCCGGACAACCTGCGGGACGGCCCGCAACACAACCAACAGGCATGAAACAGTTTTTTGCATTCGTAAAAAAAGAATTTTACCACATCCTGCGCGACCGGCGGACGATGCTGATCGTACTGGGTATCCCCATCGTCGAAATCATCCTGTTCGGCTTCGCGATCTCGACCGAGGTGAAAAACGTGCGCGTGACCATCCTCGACCCTTCGAAAGACGTCGCCACGCAACGTATCGTTTCGCACTTCGGCGCCAACCGCTACTTCACCGTCGTCGGCAACGCAACGACCGCAGAAGATATCGAAAAGGGATTCCAGAGCAATTCGATCGACCTGGGGATCGTTTTCCCGGAACGGTTCAATGAAACGCTGCTGCATACCGGTAAAGCGGATGTGCAGGTAATCGCCGACGGCACCGACCCCAATACGGCTACCACCGCGACGAACTATGCAACGAGCGTGATAACGGCCGCCTCGCAGGAACTGCTTGCGGAACAAACAGGCGGCGGGGCCGTCTCACCGGTAATCGTCCCGACCGTGAAACTGCTCTATAACCCGCAAATGGAAGGATCGTACAACTTCGTCCCGGGCGTGATGGGACTGATCCTGATTCTGATCTGCGCGATGATGACAGCCATTTCAATCGTACGCGAAAAGGAGCGCGGTACAATGGAAGTGCTGCTGGTCTCACCGATGAAACCGATCTGGATCATCCTCGCGAAAACCGTCCCCTACTTCACCCTTTCGTGCGTAAACCTCATCACGATCCTGTTACTGTCGGTCTTCGTGCTGCATGTCCCGGTCGCCGGAAGCCTCTTCTGGCTCACGGCGCTGTCGATGCTGTTTATCTTCGTCGCGCTGTCGCTCGGTATGCTGATTTCGACGCTCGCCAAGACACAAATGGCGGCGATGCTTATTTCGGGCATGGGACTGATGATGCCGGTGATGCTCCTTTCAGGCATGATGTTTCCGGTCGAAAACATGCCCGGCATTCTGCGTCTCTTGTCGAACTTCGTCCCGGCCAAATGGTACATCATGGCCGTGCGGAAAATCATGATCGAGGGCGTTTCGCCGCTCTTCGCACTGCAAGAGTTCATCGTTCTGGGCATAATGGCCGTGGTTTTGGTAACCATAAGCCTCAAATTGTTTAAATACCGATTGGAGTAGCCATGCTGAAATTTTTATTGGAAAAAGAGTTCAAACAGCTCCTGCGCGGCGGGATGTTACCGGGCATCCTGATCATGATGCCGCTGATGATGATGGGGCTCTTTCCTTGGGCGGCCAATATGGAGATGCGCAACATCAACGTGACGGTCGTGGACAACGATCACAGCAGCTATTCGTCGCGGCTGACCGGGAAAGTGGATGCCTCGCGCTACCTGCACCTCGAATCCGCCGCTGAGAGTTACGGGGCAGCAATGCACCGGATCGAACGCGGTTCGGCCGACCTGATTCTCGAAATTCCCGAACATTTCGAACGCGATATCACGCGGGACGGCATGGCGCCCGTCATGATTTCGGCCAACGCCGTAAACGGAATGAAAGGAAGCCTCGGCAGCATTTACGCATCGTCGGTAGCCATGGATTTCGCAACGGAAATCGCGGAAGAGAACCGCGCATACGCCACTGCGACTGATATTCCCGTCGTCGAGGTAATTCCGCAAAACAAGTTCAACCCGCACATGGACTACAAAGTATTCATGGTCCCGGCGCTGATGGTGATGCTCCTGACGATGCTATGCGGTTTCATGCCCGCGCTGAATATCGTCGCAGAGAAAGAGGCGGGGACCATCGAACAGATCAACGTCACGCCGGTAGGCAAATTTACCTTCATCCTCGCGAAACTAATCCCCTACTGGTCGATCGGATTCTTCGTCCTGACACTCTGCTTCGGCCTCGCCCGGCTTTTCTACGGACTGGCACCGGCCGGAAGCATCGTCACTATTTACGCGGCTGCCGGGCTTTTCGTACTGACCATCTCGGGCTTCGGCCTCATGATTTCGAACCATTCCGACACGATGCAGCAGGCGACCTTCGTGATGATGTTTTTCATGGTGATCCTGATTCTGCTCAGCGGTCTGTTCACTCCAATCAGCAGTATGCCGCAGTGGGCGCAGGGTATTACGATCCTCAACCCCCTGAAATACCTGATGCAGGTGATGCGGCTGGTCTACCTCAAAGGGAGTCCCTTCTCACAACTTACAGTACAGTTCGCAGCGCTGGCCATCTTCGCCGTTGTCCTGAACCTGTGGGCGGTACTGAGCTACCGGAAAAATTCATAATCCGATGATTGTCGGCAGTTCGATCAGGATGCGAAGTGCATCCACTTCAATCTCCAAAACATAAAAAGCCTCAATACACAAAAAGCCCGCATCTTGCAATGCGGGCTTTTGTTGACCTACCTGGACTATTTTAGTAAAAACATACAATTTTCTAATGCTGCAAACACCTTGTTTTTGGGGCTTTTGATTAATTTAGCAAAACGATAGAGTTTAACTAAACGTTCCTACTCCTGTTCCTATGTCAGTAATTCTTTGCTTAAACAATCCGTCAAATAAAACGTGCTCCATTGACCTTATCGTTCGCTACAAAGGTAAGCGGTATAAGAAATCGACAGGAATTAGTGTTACGTTTGCTTCCTGGAGTAAATATAGTGAAAAAATACTGGCTCCGTCAACCGATAAGGAGACAGCAGCGAAAAATACAGCTCTCAAAAAGCAGAAGAAAGCCGCAGAAGATGCCTGTAATTATTTTACAGAACAATGTATTATTCCGGAACCGTGGGAGTTTTGGGAGCGGTTCAATCGCTATTTATTGGATGAATCTGACCGAGTGTCGGATGGATTGTGTGACTACATGGAGCAGATGATCCAGACGAGCACAACGCATGCTGCATCTACACAAAGAAAATGGCGGTCTATTCTAAAGCTATTGCGTGGTTTTGAGGATGACAATCACTTAACTATGTCTTTCAAATGGGTGGCTGCCGGGGGATATGACAAAATAACCCAATGGATGTACGAAAAGGGCAAATCGAATAATTATGCCGGAGGTGTTTTGCGGGTTGTGAAGCGGGTGTACAATCACGCACGGGGACAGTTAGATTTGAAACCTCTGCTTGGGGTCAAGGTTGAATCCCACCCCAAAGATTCGGTCTACCTAACCAATGACGAAATAGAGGCAATTTCAGAGCTTGAATTAACGGAAGGGACACTTGTTGCATTTTACAAAGAAATTGAACTGAATGAGGCGTTATGTCCTTATGAAATCAAGATGTACAACGTAACGCGCACTAAATTCCTGTTCGGATGTTATACAGGCCTACGAGTGTCCGATTTTAATTCTCTTAAAGAATTGAATATCCGGGACGGGATCGTAAATGTCTACATGAAGAAAACCAAAAAGAAGGTTGCAATCCCACTCAACAGCAAGGCTCGCGAGTTGATCGCATCTGGATTGCTATTTGAGAGCATCCCGGATCAGGACATTAACAAAAAGATCAAGATCATTTGCCGAATGACTGGGGCGATGAATTACCCGGTCGAGGTTAAGAAACATATAGCCGGGCAGGCTGTGATTGAAGAGCACCCGAAATGGGATTTGATTACGAGTCATACGGCTCGCAGATCGTTCGCTACAAATTTGCACCTTTCCGGAGCTGTTTCTTTGTTCGATATTATGCTATTGTTGGGGCATTCGTCTATCGAAACGACCCGAAACTATCTACGGGTATCAGCGGACGAAAATGCGTTGAGATTGGCTAAATTGGAAGTGTTTAGATAATGTGTGTTTGAGGTCACAATTTGTGATCTTAAACTGTCTTTCAGTTAGTTGCTACTTTTTAAATCCGATTTTCTTTCGCGTTTGTACGGGTTTGATTGAAAGTGCCGCGATAGCCTGGTAGATATTATCCAATTCTTTGCGCATGTCTTCTGACAAGTCATTGATCGCCTCGGCGTTGTCCTCATCGGCTCTTTCCAACAATGTTAGCTTTGCCCGGATTTCAGCCAATTCGGAGGTTATTTGGGTTGTGGTAGTGATGTAGTTGCGCATGGCTACGAAAACTCGTATAATAGCCCTGTTTATCCGTATGGCTGTCTCGCTACGAAGGACGCTCGAAAGCATTGCCACACCTTGTTCGGTAAAAGCGAAAGGTGTATAGCGGCGCCCTCCATGACCGTTTGAAATCACATTTTGTGATTTCAAACTTGAGGACGCAATTTGCGACCTCATACTGTTTTTCAGAGTGTTATATTCTATTTCCGATAACTCGAACATAAAATCATCACCCTCGAAACGTTCTATATTGCGCCTTACGGCCTCTTTCAGTCGTTTTGTCTCTACCTGGTAAAGTTCCGCCAAATCAAAGTCCAACATCACCCGCTGGCCTCTGATCTCGTATATTTTGCTTTGGATTTGGTCTAGTCCGGTCATAAGCTAATTAACGAGCGGCTTGTCAATGAATTCTACGTGATCCTCATCATATATGATCGCGCATCGCATTTGGGCTTTTTCTTCTTGTATCACGTTTCGTAAACACTCGACGTAAGGTCTTCCTGTATTCTTACTGCGTTCGACTGCCCATTGCTGAACCTCCTTAACAAAAACCTCAAAAAATCCCTCTTGTCGCAGTTCTTCTAGGAAGCCTTCTCCTTCTGCAAATTCATTCGGCGTCATAATTTTAGTCACAAAATATTTTTAACAGCTATTACATTCTCGACGACAAACAGCTTCCTGATCTTCGACCGCTTGAGATCAATGTCGTCGTAGTCAGGATTGGCGCTCCGCAATATAATCATATTTTCCGGATCGGCTTTGTGACGCCGGAGGTATTTCAATAGCCTGTATTCGTCGGTAAGTACCATATATATTTGCCCGTATACGATCATCTCCCAACTCCCGATTTCCCGGATGGCGATCCTGTCTCCATTGCGGATTACAGGCTCCATGCTGTCACCGGTGGCAGTAATGATGTGCGAGGAGTGTCTGATTTCGGGCAGTTTTACAGAGCCAATAATCCTGTCTTCTGTAAACTCGATGTTCCGGGTGTCCGTTCCGCATACCACGTCGATATCATAGACCAAGGTGCCTGAATAATCTCCCTCGTGGATCGCCTCCGGCATGATCTCAATTACCCCGTTCCTGTGCGTTTTCAGCATTTCGCCCTCACCGGTGAGAAGCCAAACACGGTCAAATTGAGGAAAAGCATCAGCAATTTTATTAAACAGGTTGTCGGTAAGATATTTTTCTGAACCGCCAAATGCAGATGACAAATTTGTTTTGTCAAATCCGATTCGTTCGGCAAATTCTTTTTTTGTAGATATCGCTTTTTCATAGCGCAACCTTTCAAAAACATCTAATAATCTATCTTTTTTATTCATTGCTTATCAGTTGTTTGTGTGATTTGAAGTGTGTACATACAAAAAATATTTGTCATTTTATTTGCATGTACAAATAATGTTTGTATATTTGCAATACGAAATCAATGCAAATAATCAAAAGTAATAAAAAGCCATGAAAACGCAAGTCAACAAAAGCAGGTTAATGAGAAGGGCGTGGGCCATATATAAAGGTGTCAACCCGTATTCTTACAGCTTTTCGGCCGCCTTGCGCCGGGCTTGGGAAGTTGAGAAAGCCACGTTGGAATATGAAGTCAGGGAGGCACGCAAAGCCGCTATCGAGGCTGAGAATGCAGCGGCAAGGGCGAAACATACGAGTGTTACAAATGTTTCATGGATGGCCGGAGCGGCAGCCTATTACAGCAATGCTCGTCCCGGTCAGTATTTCGGAGATTAAATAACGGTGACAATGAGGACAAATAAAGTTGCAGTAAGCGAGACAAAAAAACGGATCGATTATCCGGGAACTTTACGCAGCCTGAATGTAGGAGAGTCCCGCGCATTTAAAATGACCGGCAGGCTGTATCAGGGAATGTATAGTGCCCGGTGTCAGCTAAGAAAAAAAGGCTTTGACTTTCAGTTTGAAACAGATGCAGAAAAGAATTTGATGTGTATTACCCGCATTTCCTAAAATCATGTCAGACGTAACCCTACATATTGACCCTAAAACACTACTTGATGCAGGCTTTGTGAGCCTAAGCGACATCAAGAGCTTGAATGAGGCCGGTTTGTATGATCTGAAAAACTCCGGGCTGCGCCTTTGTTTACCGCAGATCGCCAGGTTGAGGGGTGTGAGTTATCAACGGCTGCGAAACTATCATCTGTGCGGAGGATTCAAGTTGGATAAAGATAACAAGTTATCCATATACGATGCAATGCGGCTTGACCTGTCGGCCATCACCGATCTTGACAGTCGCACTGGGGATAAGAAGCGCAAGAGAACAGCATTAAAAAACCTTAGAACACGATAGCATGAAAAACGTAGTGACCTTTACTGGAATTGTAGCACTTGTGGTGTCTCTTATTGTGCTTTGCATGGTCGGATTCCCTCGCTACGCCGTATGGCAGCAAGAAATGAGCGGCAAAGCTGAATTTGCCAAAGCCGAACAAAACCGACGTATCAAGATCGAGGAAGCTAAGGCTAATCTTGAAGCCGAGAAACTCAACGCCCAGGCAGAGATTGAACGTGCTAAAGGTGCTGCCGAAGCTATAAAGATCGAAAACGGTAGCATAACGCCTACTTACATTCAGTATCTGTGGGTTCGCCAGCAAAATCTATCTGCGAATAAGGTGATCTACATTCCTACCGAAGCCAGCTTACCTATTCTTGAAGCAAAACAGTAAACCTACAAAGCCATGAACGACGAATTTATCATCACACCCGGCCCTGCTCCGGATTCAGCTTTGAATCCACTGAGGGCAAACCTTTCCCGGCTGGCTCTTTCTGACGAAGTCAGCGATGAGGATAGAGAGGCGATCAAAGAGTTTCTTGAAAACTTATAGAGCCATGAGCAACAACACCGAATCCAATCTTATGGCATTTGCGCTGATAGCAACCCTTTCTATCGTCATGTTTTGCCTCTGGGTAGTAATTGAAATAATAATCGGACAATAGTTCTTTAACTTTCTAAAATACAGCAACCATGAAAAAGATCATTCTTTTCTTCCGAAATCGCAGGGATGCAAAACTCCGTCTAAGACTCGAACGAATCTTAGAACAAGGCGTACGATGTGATATTAATACTACCGGAAATATCTGCGCTAACCTTCCTGCAGTCGAACCAGATCGGTAGGCAATTTATGGTTCCTGGTAAGGAAGTCAAATTCAGCTTTACATAGGTCGTTAAACTCCCACAGATCAATAGCTTTATCAGATACTAGCTTATCTATGATTTGCTGAAGATTCTTTCCCCATGATCCAAAGTCTCCGGTAGCAGTTTGCGGAACCTGAACAGCAGAGGACAACTGTTTTAGTTTAGATATAATTTGAGAGGAAGAACACGCTGTAAGTAATCCAAACGATTCATTTTGAGACAACTTAATAGCCACATTAATCCCGCAAGCAATTTGTCCCATGTCATAGGGAGGTTCACTAAAATTTTTCATAGCAGTAAAGTTTTAAGGTTTGACACTTACAAATATAGCAAAACTCGGCACTCCCGCAACTTTCATAGCAGAGAGTAAAAAGGTTTGACAACTCGGTGGGAGTGCTGATTTGCCCCTTTGGTCTAATGGAATGACGGCACGAAGTAAGGTTGGGGGATTCGTGCAGGTAACGGTTCGAGTCCGCTAAGGGGTACAAAATAAAAGGGTGGTAGTACAAGTAGTACGGCAGCAGATGTAGGGCAGGATAAATCCGTAAGTCCGAGCAGTTAGACAGCAGTTGTGGGTATCGAATCCCACCCACCCTCCAATAATGAAAAGAAATGAACAGCGATTGTGAAAATAAAGTCCGGAGGCGGGAAGCTATCGAACCATTACAGAGTTGTCGCGTTACCTGCGTGAGCCCCAAGAACCCCTGCAATGTTCACGAACAGACTCTTGTTTCCCATAGCGAATCCTCGTATAAGAGCGCACATGGGTTGGCTTATCTCCTCCACAGTAGAGGCGATTGCCTAAGTCACCGTTTTTCATTATGCGTAAGAAATTTAAAAAAGGGTGAAGAAAAAGGGACTTGTCAACGCATCTAACCTCCGGACAGTAAACAAGAAAGCCTCTTTCGAGGCTTCCTTAAAATGATGAGGCGTTATACCCTTTCATTTCTTACGCGCTTCAAAAGTAAAAAACGAATTTGTGAAAACAAAATATTATCAAGAATAAATGAGCGGTTGTGAAAATATTTTGCGTGCAGATTTGGTAAAGTCAGAAACTTTGCCTATATTTGTAATGCGAACCGGTTGTAGACTTACTGAATACAGCCAAGACATATTTTCTACTGCTGATAAGGCAGCCCTCTTGAGACGATTCTACTTCGGTAGTCTCGACCGGTTCGCAAAACTTCAAGAGAGGGTTGCCCTCTTTTGTATATCCATATTCCAAATTTTTTCTCGTATGCGAACCGGTGAAAATTTGGCAGCAGGTGCACCAGGTGTACCCGATGCTACGGCTAACGCCCGTAAACGCGTTGAATCTATCCTCAAACTATCGAATGAGGAAATAGCCAACACCCTTTCCAACCTTACTCACGAGCAGTATGAATCTATTGCTCCATTCTTCCGTGTCGTTTTCTGTCTGATTGAGTGCTGGCAGGGTGATAAATCGTCTAACCCTGAAAAATCCAAAGCCTTATGAAAGCGATTCGGTTTTTTTCTGGCAGTAGTTGCCGGGTTGATGATCGTCAACGACAATCCCGCAGCGCAGGATTTCCGGATCAACTTCTGGGGGCTGGTGTTGGCAGCGGTTCTGATCGCAACGACCAAGCGGGGTGAAGCGGGTATCAAGAAATACTTAAAGACTGAGTAGCTATGGCATCGACGAATTTACCCCCATTTAAATACAAGGATGAAACACTGGCCGCTATTGGTCGTCAGATAGGCAATCTTCTCGGTTGGATGGAACAGGGAGATGTGATGGAAAAGGAACTGGAGCCCGTATCGCAGGATGGCGTGGATGTAATTGTGTCGGTCGACTTGTCGCGTATGCGAGAGGATTATTTCGACGATCCGGAGCTTTTCGATTTAAGCGTTTACCGGGCACAGGTTCAGTATATCGACCATTTGGAAGAAGTAATACCGCCTGAATCGAACGATGTAAGGGCATGGGTTAGTTAACGGTTCCTGCTACCGTAAAGCAGGTTAGGTTAGTAATGTTGGTTTAGGTTAGCAGCCATTTTTACGATCCGGACGGCAATCCGGGTCACCCCTCCGCCATCCGTGAGGCCCGCGGAGTTTTTAAAGGACAAATCAAAACACTCAATACCATGAGAACAGAGAATCACAAACACAAAGTTTTGGAGTATATGCGCCAGCACGGCAGTATTACCCCGATGGAAGCTCTCAGGGAATTTGGTTGTTACCGGTTAGGCGCACGGATTTATGATCTTAGGCGATCAGGAGTGAGGATTAAAACCGAATTGGTGGAGGGCATGACCCGACCGGGATTCTTCCGGAGATTGAAAGGAGAAAAACCCGAACCGATTCAATACGCGAAATACACCTTGCAAGCATAATGACAGCCCGGAAAGACGGGCAATTTGGACAGGCAGCCACCGGGGACGCCCGGATAAGTGGCAGGCAATGATGCGGGGAGTGCGCCCTTGAGATGTACAGCAAGACAGGGCCAACACAAACGAAGCCGACAGATACCCTTTCTCGCGGGTAAGATTCAAAGCTGTCGCCGGGGCAGAACCGGCCCTGTCCGCCAGCGCAATGGCATAAGCGAGTAAGATGCCGATAAAAATGATTAAAGATTATGGGACTTAACGAAGGAACAAACGCGACGTACATTGGAATCAGCGACGGAAAAATTTCGCTGCGGGTAAAAGAGAGCACGCCGGGAGCTATTCAAATCGTCAACAAGGAGAGCGGGAAAGTCAGTTGGATGAAGTATTACCGCTCCATTACCGGCTACCTGGCGGGAATCGTCAATAAGCCGGACAAGTTCAACGACAAGGCGTACAATTGGCACCTGACGATCGTGGACGGCGACGATACCTACATCATGCAGGTCAGGGAGCGGAGCGGTTACGGTCGTTCACTGATGAAGTCGTTACCCAATGTGGACTTCAACGAAAAGATCACCTTTTCGCCTTATGTGAAGGTTGTAGACGACAAGAAACGCGGAACGCTTTACCTGCAACAGCGCGGGGAGAATGTCGATTGGTATTTCACACAGGAACATCCGAACGGACTTCCCGAACTGGAAAAACGGATCGACGCCCGGGGGAACGTCACCTACGACGATTCGGCGGTGCTCGATTTCTTCCTCAAATATGTGGAGAACGTGATCCAGCCCCGGATCGAAGCGGCGAACCGTAGGCGGCTCGGCGAGCTTCCGAAAGAAGAGCCGGTAACGGACGGGGACGATTCCACGGCATGGATGGAGCGTGAGCATGAGCGGCAGGTTGCCGCTATCCGCACCGAACAAGCGGCGTCGGGCAGTCAAACTTCCCCCGTGCGCCCCTTTATGCGCAACCAATCATCCCCCCGGACCTTCTCGGATGGGATGCCTATTCCGGACGATATGCCTGACGACCTTCCATTCTAAAAATGCACGATCATGGGACGCTTATTTCACAATCCGTCGGCCAAGCAAATTACCTTTTGCGACGAACGGTTTTACGAAACTTCGGAAGGCAATTTTTACCCTTCCGTGACTACGGTACTCGACCTATACCCGAAAGGCAAGGAGTTTAACGAGTGGTTGAAACGCAACGGAACGGATGCGGATGCAATCGTGACGATGGCCGCCGACAGCGGATCGAAGGTGCACGAGGCTATCGACAAGCTGCAACAGGGCGCCGAGGTTTTTTGGGACGACAGCATCTACACGCTTCGGGAATGGCAGATGATAAACAGGTTCATCGACTTTTACACGCGGTTTCAGCCGGAGATTATCAGTTCGGAATTTACCCTCGTATGCGACAAACACGGGATTGCCGGTACTGTCGATATGCTCTGCAAGTTGCAGGGTAAACTATGGCTGATCGATTTTAAGACCTCGAATTATGTGCACGTCACACACCACATCCAAGCGGCCACTTATACCACCATGTTTAATGAGATCAACAAGGGTAAATACCCGGCCATACAAAAGACGGGTATCCTTCACCTGAATGCCAAAACGCGCACCGCTGGGGCCAAAGGCAAAATACAGGGTGCCGGGTGGCAGCTGATCCCTGTTGTGAACTGCCCGAAACACTTTGCCTCGTTCCGGCACGTTCGGGCCATCTGGGATTTGGAGAACCCGAATCCCCGGCCTAAGAACCTCGTTTATCCCGATCGCTTAAAACTTTCCGACTATGGACACCTTGCAACGTCTGTTATCTGAGGCGGAAGAGTATCAGCGTTATGCGGAACAAAAATGCGGTTCCGATCCGGCCCAAATTGCCGAACGGATCAGAACCTTGCAGGTCTATGTTGCCCGGACGGGTCAAATGCTGGCCGAAGGCAAACTGCTTTTGAACCGCAAAAAGAGTTCACAGATCGCAGAAGTGGTGACGAAGATAGCCAAAGAAGGGCATTTGTCGGCTAAGGCTCAAAACGTCCTTGTGGACAGCATAGCGGCAGAGGAAAAGTATTTGGTAGACTGGCTTGACCGATTGAATGCGGCATGCACACATCAGGCAGATCACATCCGCTCGCTTCTCTCCTATGAACGCGAACATTTACGGTTGACTAAAACAGGGTATTAAACAGATGAGATCATGGAAAAGAACAAAGACGATCCGCGCCGGGAATTTTACCGGCTGCTTGACGAAGAAAAGAGGCTGATCGGTCAGCTTGGCAGTACCGGCAGGCATTGTACCTCAAAACTCAAAGAACTTAGCCGTATTCAGGCCCGCAGGGCGGAAATAGGCAGGGCATTAAACATCGGAAGACTCAGTAATGGATAATGGATTCATCCCACTTTACCGGCGGATATTTGAGCACCCTTTATGGTGCGAAGATCGGCCTTATTCGAGGTTCGAAGCTTGGATTGACTTGTTGCAGTCGGCAAGATTTGAGGACACGACAACCAAAAAGATCATTAATGGTAAGGTGATTTGTTGGAACCGAGGGCAACTGCCCATCTCGATCAGTTATCTGGAAAAGAGATGGAATTGGACAACAAAGCGGGTGAGAGTATTCCTAAAAATGCTTGAAAACGAGGGAATGATAACGAAGGGCATAGCAAAGGGCAACCCTACGACAATCTTAAATATCTGTAATTACGAGTATTACAATGGTACAGGGCAAGGCAAAGGGCATAGCAAGGGCACATGTGGGGCAAGGCGAGGGCAACAAGTAGTAGAACAAGGAGAACAAAGAAAAGAAATATACCCCCCTTCCCCCCCTGACGGGGGGCCTGGCGGTGTAGCGGAGAATGGGCGAAGCCCGCTTATATCTTCTGATTCTTCTACTGATTCACCGGGCCGGGCAGCGGGCGGCGGCAAGGGCCATGGGGGCCGGTTTCAGAAGCCGACGCTTGAAGAAGTGGGTGCCTATTGTGCAGAACGCCGTAACAGCGTTGATCCTTCCTCCTTTGTAGATTTTTACGAATCGAAGGGTTGGATGATAGGTCGCAACAAAATGAAGGATTGGAAAGCCGCCGTGCGAACCTGGGAAAAAAGCCATCCGAGTGTACCGACAGAACAACCGCAACGTAAACCGATCCGGCTATGATCGACGAGATGCACATACCGCAGGCTGAGAAGCTGGAGCAAACAGTACTCGGGGCACTGTTGATGGAGCCCGGCTATTTACCGGAGGTCGTAACGGAGCTTACCCCGGATAGTTTCTACGATCCGTTCAATGCGAAAGTGTACGGGGTGATCCGCACCATGTACGACAGCGGGGAGCAGATCGACCTGTTCACCGTTTCGCAGCGGTGTAAGCGGGACAAGGAGCTTGCCGGGGAGAATGTCGTAGCGAAGCTATCCGGCTATACGATGCTGGTCGGCTCGGGTGCCGGAGTGGTTGCCCATGCGAGGATTGTGCGGGAAAAATACCTCTCCCGCCAGATGATCGCGGTAGCGACGAAAGTGTTGGGATGTATTCAGGAGGAAGGGGATATTTCGGGAATCATCGACGAGTTCAACGCGGGCATGGATCGTATTTCGATGGCTATTGCCGGTGGCCGGGGTGCGAAACATATCGGTGAGTTGCTGGAGGAATCGTTGCGCGACGCGGAGCGCCGCCAGGTGCTTGCCAAAGAGGGCAAGACACCGGGAGTACCTACCGGCCTTTCGCGTCTCGACGAGCTGACGACCGGATGGCACGGCGGAGAATTGATCGTACTGGCTGCCCGGCCCGGCATGGGTAAAACGGCTTTCATGCTGCACAGCGCACGTGCCGCAGCGCAGGCAGGTTATCCGCCCTGTATCTACTCGTTGGAAATGAGCGGGACATCCATTGCCGACCGGCTGCTGCTTTCTGAATGCAATGTCGATCCGGACGCGTACCGCTCGGGAAGGATGGATGCGGAGGACTGGCGGGAGGTCGAGCGTGCGACCGGGGAACTCGGCAAACTGCCGATTTATATCGACGACAATCCGGTGGTGTCTATGCGCTATATCCGCTCCCATGCGAAAGTGATGAAGAAGCGGAACAAGTGCGGGATCATCTTCATCGACTACCTGCAATTGGCTGATACGACGACCGACCAGCGCAACCGCAACCGGGAGCAGGAGATTGCGCAGGCCAGCCGACAAGCGAAGATCATAGCCAAAGAATTGGACGTTCCGGTGGTGCTACTCTCGCAGCTCTCCCGCAAGTGTGAAGAGCGGGGCGGTGCGTACAAAATGCCGATGCTTTCCGACCTGCGTGAATCGGGGGCTATCGAGCAGGATGCGGATGTGGTAGGATTCATCTTCCGTCCTGCTTACTACGGAATCACCGAGTGGCCGACTTCTTTGGGGAACGTGAGCACGCACGAGTTCGGGATTATCAACATCGCCAAACAGCGCAACGGAGGGACGGAAGAGGTGGCTTTCCGGCACAACTACTCAATGACCAAGATTGTGGATTACAAACTCTACGACAATGTGCCAAAACGGGATACCCCTTTCTGAGCGGGTTTACGAGGCGATACGGGAGGTAGAGCGGAAGAAAATTGCTGATAGGATTTTTCCGGATCATGCGCTACTGATAGACGACCTGTACGAAATACTGAATATTCCGACGATAGACATCTATTGGGCTTGTGTGGAACTGTACAACCAACACCGGATCATCGGAGGGAATACGATTAACGATAAATATTTCAAGACACTATGATTCACACAAATATAACGGCCATCAAACGCAGTGAAAAAGAGGACAGCATTCATCTGGTAGACGACGAACGGCACATGCGGGCCAGCGCATTGTTGGCCTCGATCAAAGCCAAACATGCCAAAATGCAATTTGTCCGTGTGCCGCTCCAAAATGGGAAGGGTTACCGGGAGATCGAAAAAAGCAAATATGAAAAGCTATGCGGAAAGTCAGTTACCCCAAAAATATGACCGTAGACGAGTTTAAATCGTTCAGGCATGCAGTTGCCCCACCGGGCAACCGAAAGATCAGGAATGCCCGGAAAATCGAGCGGGACGGGGTGAAGTTCGACAGTCGATTGGAGATGTACATGTACGATTTGCTGACAATGGCCGGCATCCGGTTCGAGTTTCAAAAACGCTACTGTGTACAGGAGGGGTTTCGCTATCGCGGCGCAGCGATCCGACCGGTCACCTACACCGTCGATTTTTTCCTGCCGGAACACGATACGGTGATAGACACGAAAGGTTACCGGACCCAGCAGGGCGACCTACGGATCAAGATGCTCAAAAGGCTTTTTATCGGGCGGGGAATTTCCCCACGTGTAGCGCTTCCAAAAAATCAGGGCGAATGCCGGGCACTACTGGCCGAAATATCAAAGTGAAACCGCCTGAAAGCAGGCACAAAAACAAAATAATGGCAAGGCAAAAGAATATCGAGGAAATGACTACTTCCGAGGCACAAAAGGAGTTCGGCAACTTGCTGGAGCGGCTTGCCTATACCAAGTCATATCCCGATGCTTTCAGTTTATTCCTCGACTTTGCACTATTACCCTTCAACCTTGAACCGACACCAGAGGAAAAAGAGCGGTTTCAGAAGTTGACGGACGAAGATAAACGCACGCTACTCGCCATGCTCTCCTGCTTTGGGATCATTACCGATAACAACGGAGAAGGTTTTAAAGACGCGCTGGGGGATTTATTCATGGAGCATGTCAGCCACGGGAATAACGGTCAATTTTTCACTCCGGAGCCACTGTGCCAATTCATGTCTTTAGCGACGGGTGTAGATGAACTAAAACCGGGACAGTCGATGTGCGACCCTACCTGCGGATCAGGACGCATGCTTCTAGCCGCCGCAAAGATCGCAGCCGAAAAAGGCAATCTAAACATCTGGTTGTATGGTTCCGATCTCGATCTGACCTGCTGCAAAATGGCTGCTTTGAATATGCTTGTCAACTCTATGCAAGGCGAGATCGCCCACATGAACACCATTACTATGGATCATTACCAAAGCTGGCATATTCGCAAGATGCTCTCCAAAGACGGTCATTGGCTTCCATATTTCTACCTCACGGGGGCCGGACAAACCGACTTTATCACACGGTTGGATATTTCAACGAAGCGGAAAACATTTCCCTCCAAACAACCGGCAATAGCCCCCCAAATGTCGGAGCAACGACAGTATAAACCGGGGGAACAGATGATGCTATTTAATTTTTAAAACCGTCCCGTCCGGGGCACAGAATGAAGAGAGATGACGCACGGCAGTTTGTTTTCAGGGATCGGAGGTTTTGACCTCGCCGCCGAATGGGTCGGATGGCAAAACCTTTTCAACTGCGAGATAGACCCGTTTTGTCAAACCGTACTCAAACACCATTTTCCAGATGCAGAACAATTCACAGACATACGAACGGCAGATTTTGCCAGGTACAAAGACCGGCTCGACGTGCTCACAGGAGGTTTTCCCTGCCAGCCGTTTTCGACAGCCGGAAAGCGCAAAGGAACCGAAGACGACCGCTACCTGTGGCCCGAAATGCTCGGAGTTATTCGGACTGTTCGACCCCGTTGGATCGTGGGCGAGAACGTTTACGGAATTGTTAGTTGGTCGGACGGGTTGGTATTCAAACAGGTGTGTGTTGACCTGGAAGCGGAAGGTTACGAAGTCCAACCGTATGTACTTCCAGCTTGCGGTGTCGGCGCTCCACACCAAAGATACCGGACTTGGTTTGTTGCCCACCGCGCAGACGCAGGGATTGAAGATGTGCGAGAACGGAAAGACGAAATTTTATCCGGTGGGGTTGCTTCCTACTCCGACAGCGAGTTGCAAAAATGCAGGAACATCAGTGGAGAATGCAAAGATGGATCGCCGATCTTCACTCAACCATTTAATAGCAATAGAAGCTGGCAAAACTTCCCAACTCAATCCCCGGTTTGTAGCCGAGATGATGGGGTTTCCTACGGATTGGACGGAATTACCTTTTCAAAGTGGAGAATGGAAAGCGTCAAAGCCTACGGAAACGCGGTAGTACCGCAAGTGGTTTACCAGATTTTTGAAACGATCAACGAGTATGAAGCCCTATCCGGGGAAGAAAGGAGCGGGAAATGACAACCGACAAGAAAATACTTGATGCCTGCTGTGGTGGTAGAATGATGTGGTTTGACAAAGCAGATCCGGATGCGATTTACATGGATATTCGGGAAGAAGAATTTATCGCATGTGACGGTAGGCGTGTTCGAGTACACCCGGATCTGATAGCTGATTTTCGGAATATGCCTTTTGAGGATGAATCCTTCAAACTTGTAGTATTCGATCCGCCGCATTTTAACCGGTTGGGTGCAAACAGTTATACCGCACAAAAGTATGGCCGATTATTCCCGTCATGGGAAACGGATCTAAAACGAGGCTTTGATGAATGTATGCGGGTTCTTGAGCCGTTCGGGATCTTAATTTTCAAATGGAATGAGGTTCAAATCCCGGTTAGCAAACTGTTGGAAATTTTCGGACAACAACCCTTGTTCGGTCATAAGTCCGGTAAAGCCTCAAAAACCCATTGGATGTGTTTTATGAAAAGATAATGAAATGAAAAGCAAACGAGCAGAAGAATTTATCAATAACAGCTCTGAGCTGATTGACGGCCTAGAGTGGATGATTGACACATCAACAGCCCGTCGAGCCGTCGAGCTTGCCGAGCAGGACGCAGAAGAGGAGATCGAAGCGCTGAAAGCACGGGCGGTGGAGGCGTGTTGTTTCGCATGCACACAAAGTGGTGCTGGTTGTGACCATAGGTTGCGGACTGATGATTATTATCTGTGTGATATACTAAACAATTTCATTCAAAAACTCAACGAGCGATGACCTTCACTACCCCCTGCTTTGTTCGGGTTGAGAATCCGGAGAAGCGAAAAGAGTTGATCGAGTGGCTGAAAGGGATTGGATATACTCACTTCCCATTTATACGCGATAGTTGTTTGATAGCTACCGATTCAGACGGTAGAATATGGCTTACCGATGCAAATAGGGACGGGGCTTACGATTGTCAAACTGATACTGATTTATTCAAAGCCCTGGCGGCGATGAATGAATGGAACTACCGGAAACAATGGTATGCATACACAGAGTATCCGACCAATGAGGGTAAAAACGGTGTTCGGAAGTTTGTTTTCAATGAGCCTGCGCGATTCGATTCTTTTGTAGACGTGCCATCAGGTTATTACCGCAAAGCCACCGCCGAAGAGATTGTCGAATACTTCAAAAATAAAGAGCGATGAAAACACTTGAACTGAAAGATATTTGCGGCTATCTGCCCTATGGGTTAATGCAAAAGCATTACAATGATGTTTGCTCTTTCACTATTGCGACTCAGTCATGTATGGGTAAAGATGTGTTTCACGAAATGCCCATCAGATTTGGAAAGCCCATCCTTCGCCCGATGTCCGACCTCACCAAAGAGATACGTCAAAACTGTTACAACAATAGCAAACCTTTTATCCCTATCGTTGAACTTGCATGTATGCTGGAAGCACAAGGATATTGGAGGGTCTATGGAGCCGGGGCGGCCGATTTTGGTGAAGATGGCGAATCGTGTATAGCCCAGCTGGTTTTCGATGGGGATCACTTTGTCTATACTGTGGATGATGAATATGATACATTTAATTCCGTGGCGATTTATGATAAGCTAAACGCTTGGATGTTCGACTACCGGGGCCTGATCTCCGCCGGACTGGCAATCGACGTGAATACCTTACCTGAAAATCCTTACGAGAGATGAACCTAACAAAATGCGAGCAATGGATAATCGATTACCTCAGAGGTAAAGATTACACCTCACCATCGAAGATAGGAATTGCACATGCCCGTTCATTCGGATTCAGTAATTCACATCATAGCGCATGGGCCTCCCCGATCTGTTTGCGAATGGTTGAAAAGGGACTTTTACTTCGGAATGAAAAAGGACATTATAAACTCAACGAGCGATGAAAACACCCCAAGAAGCGGCCAGAGAGTATGCGCACGATCATATTGCAGAGCGCTGCAAAAGTACTAATTGCAAAGAGTTTGATTGTCGGCCTTTTGACAGAAATGTAGCAGGGTATCACACCAGGTGTCGGGCCCGCTATCAGGAGTATCGGGATGGTTTCCTCGCCGGTGTAGCATGGGCCTATCGATGGATCAGTGTGGAGGATGAATTGCCGGAATCCGGTGAGCCTTACGACGAAAAATATTACTCGGTCAAATGCCCTCGTTTTTCCGAATCCGGTTATGCTTTTGCCGAATTTGGCCGAGACGGTTGCTGGGTAGAAGATTCAACAGGAAGCGATATTACCCAATATGTCACCCACTGGCGTCCCATCGAACGAGTAAAGGAGCAAGAAGATTAACCCGCCTTCGGGCATAACAGGAGAAGAGATGATAACACTTGAAGATGTACGGTATGCAGCCTTAGTTTTTCGGGAAGAATTTTATCCTGAATGCGAAGAAAGCTACGACGATATTATAGGTGCGGATAGTATTGAAGCAATGCGACGTGTTGCAATCAAATATAGAAGCCAAATAGTTGATCACACCAACGATGTACGCAGGTGCTACAATGAAGAATTAGATGCACTCGGCCTGTTTATTCAGCGATTTATCGGTGTGGAAGGTGGTAGATTGTGTATTCAGAATAACGAACTGCCGCAAGGCGAAAAATAATTGGATCATGAGAGATATTAAATTCAGAGGCAAGCGCCTCGATAATGGGGAATGGGTAGAGGGCGACTATTTCCGTAAATACATATACGACAAGGATGATAATGTTTCTTTACACCATCTCATAGGTTGGCAGGTGGCGGATAATGACGGAGAGATGTGTAATGACTACGAAGATGTTGACCCTGCCACTGTCGGCCAGTACACAGGGATGAAAGACAAGAACGGAAAAAAGATTTTCGAGGGGGATATAATGTCACTTGTAACTGAATTTGGCGATACTATAATACGTGAAATACGGTTTATCGATGGGGCTTTTTGTGTGATCGGAGAGCAAGAAGATGACCTGCACGGGCTAAGTTGGGCCGTAGAAATGTGTGATGGAATAGTTGGTGATAACATCCACGACAACCCCGATCTGCTGAAATAAAAACGGAGGGCGTCCGCCTCGCCCCCCTACCTTAGAAACTACTAACCTAAAATCCCGACTATGAAATCATAGGATAGTGCAAATATAACAAAAACCTGAAATATGAAAAGAACCTTACTTTATTTTCTTCTTGCCTTTATAGCCGTGATTTTTACCGCCTGTGAGCTCAACAAGACCAAGCCAGGCAAGATCATCTTCGACCGTGTCCCCTTCGTCTATGCCACCATAAACGGCCAACGGGAGCTATTCTTAATAGATACCGGAGCGTCTACATCTATGCTGGACAAAAAGCTCTGTGACGAAGTGAAAATCTACTACATGTCCACCGGCCTGGAAGTAATCGGCGTAGACGGAACCTCGATCCCTCTAAAGACCACCGGAAGAATCCCGTTCACGCTCGACAGCGTCCCGTATTCGGCCAGCTTCGCGGTACAGGACATGACCAGTCTACGGAGGGCTACCGGAAAGAACGTAAGAGGGTTGATCGGCTCGGATGTGCTGGGATTTTACCGGTTGACGGTGGATTTTAACAAATGTGAGTTGAGATGATTACTGAGACTATCATTAATGAAGTTGCCCGCAAGGTTGAAGCGGTAACCGGATTTTCCCTCGAAGAGATTAGGAGTAAAAGCAGGTACTGTCCGCTCGTTCGGGCCAGGGTTATTCTCGCATACGAATTAAGGCGGTGGAACCTGACGTATATCGAAATAGCCAACGCGATAAACAGGGATCATTCAACATTGACGCATTATCTTACAGCCTATAGGGATAAATACGATGCCGATCCCGTATTTCGTAAGATGGCAAATTGTTCTAAAGGTAGACAAACCCTATAGGGAAAACAGTAATAAATGCGGTTGAAGTTGGACTAAAAGTAGAATTGTCTAATGAAGGCGGTCAAAGCAAGAATTAAAAAATACAAAAAGTAGTCGGATGGGTGCAAGTTTTGATAATTACGTGTCTGAACGATACGATGATTGGGTAGCTTACACAGAGGCATTATGCCTAAAATACGGGGTGAAACTGGAAGCGCGGGAGGTCGTAAACGAATCCTTCCGCGTACTACTTGAGCGCAACGGGTCCAAACTCGACCGGCTGATGACCGCAAGACCGGGGCGTAAACCGGTAGCCGAATTTATGATGAAGCGAATTATCCGATTTCGTGTGTCATCCCCTCGATCGAGCATTCGGTATAGGCCAGGTCAAAAATTCACGTCCGAATCTTCGGAAGAAACACCGGAAACATTCTCCGATACGAATGTAGATTATTCTGGTTTTATGCAGTCTATTTTGGAGCAGGCACCGTTTACCGATCTCGAACGGCGGATATTCGTGTGGGTTGCTGTCGAAGGGAAAAGACTGGACGACTGGCCGGGAGAGGAAAGCCGTAGAAAACTATTTTACAAACAGCGAAGTGCAATTTTAAAAGTGAGAGCGCTTCTGCATCGAAAAGGAATTTTTAAAGAATAATTGCAGTGAATTCGGCTTTTTGTCGGATTTTTTTGTTCCCGTTTGCACTTTTTCCCGGCTCATTCTCTTTGAAAGAAAGTACCGTTAAAATGGCAGCACCGAAAAAGAATACTTACTGGAAACTGGCAAAAGGATTTCCATCAGGATCAGACAGGAAATACACCCCGCAGGAATTATGGGATAAAGCCGTCGATTATTTCAAATGGGTGGAAGATAATCCTTTGTTAGAAGAGAAGTTATTTGGAACAGGCCTAAAAGATACCGTAAAAAAAATGCGGGCCATGACCATCATAGAGTTCTGTGTGTTCGCAGGGATTGCGCGTTCAACATTCCAACTTTATGAAAAGGATGAAGCTTATTCGGTCATCACCGCGCGCATTAGGGATATTATCTACGATCAGAAGTTCACAGGAGCCGCTGCGGGGCTTTTGGAAAGCAACATTATCGCGCGGGAATTGGGTTTGGTCGACAAAAAGGATGTGACGACCAACGGCCAAAACGTAACCGCGTCCCCCTTGAACGATTTACCCACGGAAGCGCTATTGGAAATCGAGCAAATAGCTAAAAAGTATGGCAAATAGCGAACAAAGTTCCTTTACCGATCTCAGGTATTTATCCGAGGTGATCGCCCGAAAGAATTTCGAGCGGTTCGCCTTGTACGTAATGCCGTCTTTGGAGCTATCGCCGTTCCATCGGGCTTATTACCAGGCTTTGGAACTGTTTGCCCGTGGTGCGATTAAAAAACTGATTGTAACGGTACCGCCCCAGCATGGCAAATCGCTCGGATCGTCGCAGCTTCTCCCGGCCTACCTGTTAGGGCTGAACCCGGAATTAAAAATCGCCCTCGCTTCATACGCATTCACGCTGGCAACGAAATTCAACAAACGGGTACAGCGCGTTATTTCGGATGCGGCATATCAAAATTTATTCCCTGACACATGCCTCAAATCGGGCTCCCGGCAATCGGTCGCAGGATCGTACCTACAAACCTCGGAAGAGTTCGAAATTGTCGGTTACGGCGGATCGTTCCAGTCGGTCGGAAGGGGTGGCGGTCTGACGGGTAACAAGGTAGATATAGCGATATTGGACGACTTGTACAAAGATGCGGCGGAGGGAAACAGCCCGACCGTACGGGAAAGCGTTTGGGAGTGGTACACGTCAGCCGTTAAAACCCGTCTGCATAACGGATCGCAGGAACTTATCGTTTTCACCCGCTGGCATGAGGAGGATTTGATCGGCATACTGGAGGACAAAGAGGGCGTGCGGGTGCTTGGTTCTTTTTCAGAGATCAACCCCGATTACACAGGTTGGTATAAACTCAACTTTGAAGCGATCAAAGAGAGCGAACCCACCGAGATCGACCCGCGCCGTTACGGTGCCCCGCTTTGGCCGGAGCGTCACAGCCTCGAAAGCCTGGAGCAGCGGCGCGCGCTCGATCCATTCCGCTTTGACTGCATGTACCAGGGGCACCCGTCGTCCAAAGAGGGCCTTTTGTACGGTGATAACTTCAAAACCTATGACACCCCGGCCAGCCCGGACGAAATCATCCGGAAAGCCAATTACACCGATACCGCGGACACTGGCACGGATTACCTGTGCTCGATCTGCTACGACGTGCTGAAAGGGGGGCAAATCAACATTACCGACGTACTATACACGCAGGCGCCAATGGAGGAAACCGAACCGGCCACCGCGCAAATGTTACTTCGTAACGGCACCCGTGCGGCACTGATTGAAAGCAACAACGGCGGGCGCGGGTTTGCCCGGAACGTGCAACGCAAAGCCACGGCGGTACATGTTGAGTGGTTCCACCAATCAGGTAACAAGGAATCCCGCATTCTGACCAACTCCGCCACGGTACTGCAAAATATCCGTTTCCCGGAAGGCTGGCGCCTGCGTTGGCCGGAGTTGTACGCGCACCTCACCACCTACAAACGATTATTCAAAGCAAACAAGAACGACGATGCACCGGACGCACTGACCGGGATCGTCGAAAAGGAGATCATCAATAAAAACAACCGGATTCTATACATGGGATAGGATCGTAAAACTTACAATTATGGCAAGACCAAAAAGAGACCAGAACGCCGCAGCCGTGGCGGATTATCAGGAACCGAAAGACACCCGCACGCCGTATCAAATCCTGCTCGACCTGCTCAACGCGGCGGAAAGCACCGCCGGGGAGATCGTAAAATCCCAGATCGCCGCCGGTGGGCCGATCATCCGCATGCGCCGCATTCAGGGTGAAATACACAAGCTCATCAAAGAGGCTAAAGTCTATGTTTAGTTTCGCTATCGATCACGAAACATACTCCTGCCCGACCCGGTGGCAGGAGTTACCCGTTTCCGACGCCGTGAAATTGCAGGCGCTCGTGAAGGAGCTACCGGATGCGGTGGCGGATCATTTCCGTTCATTGGTCAGCCCGGCGGAAGAAGTTACCCCGGTTCAGGGGGATGACGTAGGGGCCTTGCTCGACTTCTGGCGCAAGGCGCTGCACGCGCTATCCGGATGCCCGTTGCCGGTACTCGACAAAACCGCCGATACGGATGTACACGCGCTCGGGGAACACTGCCTGACGCTGTTCGTGTTTTCGTTACTGGCGGCTCCCTTGTACCACCCGGAGGGGATCGAAGCCTTTAATACGGACGGGGAACGGTTGGTTATCCCCACAACCGGCACCGACGCGCTGGGTAATGCGGTGCCGCTGAAAAGAATTACGGCAAAGGAGTTTTGCGATGCGTCGGATATTACCGCTACCGGAGATTTGACCCTCGCACCGCTGCTGTTGGCCGTTTTATGCCGCCCGGACGGGGAACCATACGACGAGGAGGGAGCCAAAACCCGCGCCCGAAAGATGGGAGACGTGTCGATGAGCATTTATCTGGAAGTATACACCCGCCTGATGGAAATGCACGCCTATCTGAGAGGGGAATTTCCGAAACTCTACGGATCGGACAAAGGCGGGGATAAATCGAGCGACGATCCCTACACATGGAGCGACAAACTGCTGTTCGTGGCGGACGACAAACCCAGCGAACTGCCGTATGCAGAGGGGCTGAATGCCTATGAATTTGTCCGCATACTGGACGCGAAACTCAAACGCGAGAAACAGAAATGGGAGATAGTAGCAGCGACCAGAGGATTGTAAAATGGCGGGTATGCGTGGCCCTCCTCGACATGCTTTACAACCGGGAATGCCGGTGCGACCGGGCCAAATGTGCCGGGCATTTCGAGTACCTGCGCCGGTTGAAATTCGAATACGAGTGTAAAATCGAAGAATATGAGGAAGAAATTAATAGAGGCGATCAAAGCGGCATTTCTCAGTGAGGGATACGGATTCTTTCAGGGGTTCGCAGACAAAATACAGGGCAGCGAATTGACCCTGCCCGCGCTGTGGCTTACACCGATTGAGGTGGCCGGGATGAGCGGACGTAACGACGGCAAAGTGACCTACAAAATCGTCCTGTACCTGTTCGTGCAGAACGAACAGTACGACGAGCAGCAGAAAGAGGAAAAATGGGAGGAACTGGAACGCATCGCGCGCAAAGGGATCGCTACGCTTCCGATGATCTCCGATGTCATTTCCACCGACAAAGTGACGATCAAACCGGACGAGTTCGCATTCACCTCGTTCGGGGAGCTTTCCCAGACGGTAACCTTCCTCGCCGACGTGTATTTCTGCAATGAGTAAGCCCCTCGACATACTGGGCCAGTTGGCCGAACACCTGAAAAAAGCCTTGCAAACGGAGCTTTCGGTACAAATGCGCGTGGCCTCCGGGACACTGATAAACAGCATCGAGGCCGTGGTAAAAGAGACTATGAGCGGTTTCGAGATCGTCGGTTCGGCGGTCTATTACGCGAAGTATGTAGAGAACGGGCGCCGGGCCGGGGCGAAAGGGGTACCTATTGAAGCGCTAATCGAGTGGATCAGGATAAAGCGGATTGTGATAGAGGGTCGCAGCGAACGTTCTACGGCTTTTATGTTCCAGAGCTCGATCCGTCGCAAAGGAATCGCCCCGGCATTGTTTATCACGCGCACCCTGCAAAACCAGGAAAGCACAATCGACCGGAGTATTCACGCGGCATGCGGGGAATTGGTCAACTACCACATCGAAACCATGTTTAACGAAATCAAACAAGCAGCATGATAGACCTGACAGCAAAACCGGAGAAATTCAGCAGCGTATATCGTCCGGTAATATATACCCTGACCAAAACGGGTACGGAGAAAGAGACCGTGCAGATTCTCGACGGATCGACGGTACTCGGAATGAAACAATTTGTAACCGCGGGCCCAATTGCGGTAAACGTATCGGAATATTACCGTAACCTGATCGAAACGGCACCGGTGATCGATGACAGCCTCTCGTTTGTCCATGCCGTGAAACGGACGGTAACGGCCCGGATCGACGTGACTGCGGATTCCTCGGTGCTGCTCACTTCGGGGATTACCGATCTTGCTTTGTCCACCCTGCTGTCGAATGCGCCGGGGCCGCGGATACTCCGACCCGGAGAATGGGACGAATTGAGCTATCTGGTAGATGAACAGGTATTGGCCGGGACAATTATCGTTACGATGAAAAACGGGCAGGAAATCACCCTGCAAATGCCTAATTCGTCTATCGACGGAGTGGCCGTACTGGTGGTGCATTACGATTCCATCGCCGAGGCGGTGCAGCTCAAAGGTGCCGATCCCGCGGGCATGGCCGGAATCAAAATAAAACCCACGCTCGGGTGTTACGACCTGCCGGAAGTGGATTATCGGATTGTTCGCTCCGGGTGCGGTGTCCGTATCGCGTGGTGGAACCGCCGGGGCGGGATCGACTACTATACGTTCCGCTCCGACCTCGATAAAAGCTATACCACCGAGCGCACGAAGATCAAAACGGCGGAAGGCTGGCGGACGGTTTCCTCGGAAGTGGAGGACGAACGCAATATCTCTTCCGGGGGGCTTCCGGGTTTCATGCTCGAATGGCTGGGCGAGATCGTCAGTGCGCCGAAAGTGTGGCTGATTGACGGAGACCAGGCTATTCCCATCGACATTACCTCGGACGTGATTACGACATTCGATCAGGCGGAGATGCCGCAGCTTGAGTTAACCTTCCGATCCATCGACACCGAAAAAATGCAAACGACATGATCGACCTGTACATAGACGGCAAACGCCTCGATACGGATCAGCAGACCGACGCCGCAATTACGCTCTCCATCGGGAGCGTGGAAGATCCATCCCAGAGCCTGACAGCCTTTTCAAAGTCTATCGAAGTTCCGGCCACCGCCCGCAACAAAGAGATCATGCAGTTCGCCGATCAGCTTCACGGGGTCGAGCAGTTCAACAACGCCAAACACCCGGCCCGGCTGGAGGCCGGGGGCGTGGTGGTGATGACCGGCACCGCACAAATTACGAAGGTAACGGTAAACAACCTGCTGAATGCCTCATACGAAGTGAACCTGATCGGCGCGGAGTACGAATGGGCGAAAAAGGCCGCCGAAGCGAAACTCAACGAAACGGACGGATTAGGTAGCTGGGTATTCTCTGCCGCCACGATCAAAAGCCTGTTGGAATCCACTGGCGGGGTTTATCTGTTTCCGGTCTACCGGGGACAGTACGTGCGCCGGATCAACGACGAGAACACAGACAAGAAGAGCGGCACGAGCGGAACGTTTGTTCCCCGGCCCTATACCACGCTGGCCGACTACCTGCCTTTCTTCAACGTACGGCTGCTCATGGAGAAGATCATCGGCCAGTACGGGTACTCGATCCGTTCGGATTTCTTCGAGAATAACGCGCTTTTCGGACGTTTGGTCGTGGCCGGGGAGTGGGAAGAGTACGACACGTCGAAACTAGAAAAAAAATATGACTTCCTCGCGGGTAAGTTCGCATCCGGGGAGCCCTATTTCATCGTGACGAACCAGCGCTATGAGTTCGGTTTCGACCAGATCGGGCGCGTGGTGGACACCGTAGACCCGAAGGAGGAATCCGCCGACGAAGAGGTGCTGGAGGATGTGTACGACAAAGACAGAAACGAGGACGGAACGGGAGGCTGCGTAATATTCCCTGCCGTCACCGAGCCGGTATTCATGGCCAAAGAGGACATGGTGATAGGCTTCGAGTACAATATCGAGTACGTTACCGGGATCAGCACCGAGTACGCCGCCGAAGGTGATAAATACGGCAAGCTGATCTGGTTCGACACCGTGGACGGGGAGGCGGTGCCGGAAGAGTGCATCGAGGCCGACCGCACGGACATCTCGAAAAACACCCCGCAGGGCGAATATATGTATATCTACCGGCTGACAAAGGGGACTATCAACGACGACAAGCACTATATCCGGTTCCGGCATAACAAGGACGGAGAGTACGATGAAAACGGCGAATACGACGATACATACGTTAAGATCGGACAAAGCGGCTCTTTCGTCTGTACGGTCAACGTGTCAAGTACCGCCGAAGTATTTATCGGGGAGCCTAACCCGATTTTCCCGTCCCGGATGGTCTGGAAAAAGACGAATATGGAGATCGAGATGTTCGCCCTCGACAATTCGGCCACGATCAAACTAAAATATATCGTAGAGCCGAGGTTTTTGAGTGCCGGGGAGACAATGACGATCAAAACACCGGTATTCTCCAGTTCCAACGCGCCGAATATGGCCGACGGAAAAGCGCCGTATATCCAACTGGCCCTGACGAATAACACGACGGTCAAGGCGTATTTCTGTAAACGGCCCGGCTACGGTACGGCCCTCAGTGCGAAAAACATGCTCCAATCGGGTATTACGCAGATGGATTTCATCAGCGCCGTAAAACAGATGTTCGACCTGATGTTCTACACCAACGCCGAGACCAAAGAGGTGTATATCGAGCCGCGGGAGACATTCTACACCTCTACGCCGATAGACTGGCGGGGGCGGATGGACTACTCGCAGGAGATCGAGATCGAGGATGCGGGAAGCGATATTGGAAAGACGGTGGTACTCGGCTATCAGACCGACGATGTGATAGAGCGGCACAACGAAGAGACCGGAACCGAGTTAGGCACCTACAAAGAAGATATTTTGAAGTACCATGCCGAGGACGAAGAGGATTTGACCAATCCGCAATTCGTAGCGACTACCGTAGTGGAGGAAAAAATCCCGGGTGCGGCGGCTATTTCGCTGATCGACTTCTCCCCGGAAGATGACGAGCCGTCCGATCCGTGGGAATTGGATTTGGATTCTTCGATGAAGGTGTGCGAATACCTTGGCATGAAGCCTCTGCCGGACGGCACAGACCCCAATATACCCCCGCAATATCTCCTGATCCGGGATAAAGGCGTGAATACGGCGATTAACTCGTTTCCGGAGGTGTCGTTCGACAACCTGCATTTCGAGGGCGAAAACGGCCTGAAATCTTACTATGCGAAAACGATAGAATCGTACAACTACGGCAAGCGGATCACCGCGCAGGTGAAGCTATCCCCGGCGGACGTGGAAAACCTCATGCTGCCGAACGATCTGGGGAGAGATTTCCGCGCGCTGTATTGCCTCAGTATCGGCGGGGAGGATGTCTATTGCCGTCTGGAAGAGGTCAACGACTACGACCCGGCCAGCGCCGAACCGACGGAATGCGTGTTTTTGAAGGAAAATTAACTTAAAAATCAATATTATGGCTGATAACGAACAAGTTTTTAGGATAGTTGTAGACTATAAAACCGCCTACGAGGAATTGGAACGCGTCAAAGAGAAGCTAAAAGCGGCTCAATCAGAAACGCGAAACCTGACAATCAAACAACAGGAACTTAACGAACAGTTCAAACAGGGGGTTATTTCCGAGCAAGAGTATCAATCGGCATCGGAAGCACTCAGACAAAAGCTCATCGCCAACCGGAAAGAGGTTACCGCTTTGACCGAAGAGCGCAGAAAAGCTATGCAGATCGAAAAAAGTATGGCTTTGGCCGAAATGGCAGAGGCTAACTCGCTGATCCAGTTAAGGGAGACTTTAAAAACCCTTACAAAGCAATTTGACGCGCTCGGTGAGGCCAAGCAAAAATCGGCAAAGGGGGTACAACTTCAAAAAGAAATAGACGGGCTCAATAAGAAAATCCTTGAACTCGAAATGTCTACCGGTCGTTTCGGACGAAACGTCGGTAACTATGCAAGCGGATTCAATCCCCTGAATTTTCAGGTGCAGCAGCTGACGCGCGAATTACCGTCACTAACGGTTAATTTGCAACAATTTTTCCTCGCTATCTCGAACAACCTGCCGATGTTCGCTGACGAATTACAGCGGGCTGCGGCGGCCAACGAGAAATTGCGAAAGGAAGGACACGCCACGATACCGGTATGGAGGCAGGTGCTTTCCGCACTCGGTTCGTGGCAAACCATACTCGTTGTAGGGATCACCCTGCTTACTGCTTACGGTAAAGAGATCGGACAATGGGTCAAGGAATTGTTTAAGGGTAGTCAGTCTTTGTCTGCTTTGGGGCAAGCCCAAAAACTTGTAAATGCTTCAATGATTCAAGGTAAGTCAGACGCAGCGAGTAATATTGTACAGTTACAATTATTGTATCGAGCGGCACAAGATGTGACCGTTCCAATGGAACGACGAAGAAAAGCCGCTGAAAAAATGCAGGAAATGTACCCATCTTATTTGGGTAATCTGAACACCGAAGCAATTCTCGCTGGGAAAGCAAAAAAGGAATACGAAGATTTATGCACAGCGATTCTTCAAGCAGCCAGAGCGCGAGCAGCAGAAAATGACATCGTAAAAATTCAGCAAGAATTAAACAAGGTGATTGAAAGTGCTGACTATAAACGTTGGGAACAAGCTAAAAAGTCCGTCAATGACTATTGGAATTTATATAGGCAGGCTCGTATTGATGGGGACATTCAAGCACAAAAGGATTATAAAAAATGGATGCAGGAAGAAAATAAAATCGCAGCCGACCTGGAAGGGGCTATCAAAAAAAACATCAAAGATTTGACAGGACAATCAGTTGCAATAGAGGTATTTGTTGGCAGTCGTAAACGTGCGATGAAACAACTTGCAAACACTGCTGTATTACAGCATACAACAATCGATGCATCAACTGACCAGAAAGATACAGAAGAGGCTGCTCGTGAGGCTGAAAAAGCCGCTCGCGAGGCAAAAAAAGCCGCAAAAGATGCTGCAGACTATAAAAAACAGCTTGAGGACGACACGATCAAATACATGCGAGAGGGCCGGGAAAAAGACCTTGACGATCAGAAATTGAAGTATCAACGCGCACGCGAAGAGTACGAGGGTAATGCTGAGATGATCCAAAAAGTCGAACAATGGAATCACAATCAAGTCTCCGAAATCAATAAAAAATGGGACGAAAAAGAGCTGGACGAATACGATAAAAAGCTCAAAACCCAATTAGATTTGCTGGAGGATGGCACCGACAAGAAAATTGCGTTGCTGAAATTGGAACGGGCCAAGTTAGTACGACAGGCCATTATGAACGGTGCAAGTGTCGTCGAAGCAACGGAACAGGCTAACAAGTGGTACAAAACCAAAGAAAAGGAGATTCGGGATGCTACTCCGGAAGGGAAGCGCGATTTAAAACTGGCTCAGATAGAAAATACTTATGAATTTGAAAAAGCCTGTATCAATCAACTTGACATTTCTGATGGCGAACGGTACAAGAAATTGGCAGAGCTTGAAAATAAACGCAGAAAAGATCAGGCCGATACCGCCTGGGCATACATTCAGCAACAATATGAGGCGGGGAAAATTACGCAGGAAGTATACGAAAAAAACAGGAAACTTTACGCAGGTTTCTATGCCGAAATAGCCAATGAAGCGGCAGACATAGCTAATATTGATATTATTTCAGCCGGAGGGACATCCGAAAAAGGGTTAGCGAAAGCCGCAAAAAGAAAATCGCGGCAAGAAAAATCAAATTCGTTTTTCGGTAAACTTTTCGGAATAGACCCTAAAAGTAAAGAAGGAAAGGCGCAAATTAAACAGGAGAAAAAGGAGTTACTTAATTTAGCCGTTGACACCGCCCGCGATATAGGGCAAGCTGTGATCGACATTCAGACCGAAATTTCGCAACGCCGATTGAAACTGGAGCAAGAACGGATCGACGCGGAGCGGGATTCAGAGTTGAAATCCCTTGAATTGAGGTATAACAAGGGCCTGATGTCCGAGAAAGCCTATAACAAGGCAGTAGAAGCAACTAATGCCGAAGCTGACCGGAAAAAAGAAGAGGCCGAACGAGCTGCATTCGAGCGGGAAAAACGGCTGAAAATTATGGGCATTGCCATCGATACGGCTGCCGGTATCACAAAAGTATGGTCAGAAACTGGCCTTACGGGCTGGAAATTAGCTATGGCTGTCGCACAAACAGCCTTCCTGACGGCAAACGGTATCGCTCAAACGGCTGTAATTTCTAGTCAACAATTCGCCAAAGGAGGTATCGTACCTATCGGAGACGGCAAAAACGGCGTTTCAATGGGAATGTTGCAAGGCCCATCCCATTCGCAGGGGGGAATCCCGTTAATGGTGAACGGACAGCCTGTGAATGCAGAGGTGGAAGGCGGCGAAATCCTCGCGGTAATTAACAAGCGATCAGCCGCTCAGTATCTTCCCCTATTTTCGGCGATCAACGCGACGAACGGCGTGAAATTCGAGAACGGCGGGGTTATCGGCTCCGGGTGGACATTACCGACACCGGCACCACTGCCGCCCAGCAACGGGCAAATGTTGGCTTCTATGCGGGATGATCTGAGGACATATTACCGGCAAACTGAACGTATGATAAAGGCTACGACTGAGAGAATCGACAACATCAAAGTCCACGTAGTCGAAAAAGATATTACCAAAACTCAAAAGAAAGTTGCAAGTATCAGGGCCAAAGCGACTATAATTGGAGGAAAATAGGTATATTAGCATATATAAATTAATTATAAATCTATTTATTATGATTACAGAAGAGGATATTGACGGCTTGCAAATTGCTAATGTCATATGCGCAATTCTACGTATTATGGTTATTGTTTCGGTTGGTATTGGGATAATTGTATCCTTTATTATGGCCTGGAATGGAGAGCATGGTTTTGATTGGGACGACGGCTGGTGGATTCCGATGGTATGCGGCATTGCCTCTGCTTTTGTATTGGCGATTTCATACGCAATACTTAAAATCTTAATAGTTATTGCAGAAAAAGAACCGGAAGCAACAAACTAATTGCATTTGATTATGGAAGGCATTACCCTTTTAGTTAGCATCATTCTCATTGTTTTCGGTGTTTTGCAAATAATTCTATTCTTTAAACTATGGGGAATGACAAACAACGTTGTTAAAATATCCAAACAGATAGAGGGTTTAAGAGATAAAGTATCAAATACTGATAAATCCTCTGATTTTATCTGGAAAGTTAGAAGAGCTATTCTAAAAGGTAATCAAAAGGATGCAGAAGACATTGTAGCGGATAATTTTATAACTGAATTACAATATCTGTGGCAAAATTATGACCGCTACGGCAGTGATAATTTTATACAAAGCCAGTATCAAAATAAAATAACTGAGTTAAAAAACAGGTATATTGAATTTTATTCACATATAGGAATACCGATGCCAGAATCATTACACAAAATAAATACAATCTCAGATATAAACGCCCTTGTTAAATAGCAAAAGAACACTCATAGCCCGTCAGAAATGACGGGCTTTTTTCATTCCAACATCAAAGTTCACGTAGTCGAGAAGGACATAACCAAAACACAGAAAAAAGTTGCAAATATCAGGGCGAAAGCAACCATAATCGGGAGAAAATAGGTATATTGCATTCACTAAAACAGTTATTTAAGATGGTAGGGGTAATTATTTTAGCATCGGTAATATTATCTATTCTGGTAGGGTTACTCGGTTCTTCAAGAAAAATCGGGTTTGGGATGGCCTTTCTTTGGTCTATTTTATTAAGTCCCCTTATTGGTGTAATCATTACAATGGCATCCAAACCCTTAGAGGATGCCGAAATGGAAAAGCAACACTTGGAACTGCAAAAAGAGCAAATGAAAGAACTAAAAAATATCGCGTCCAAAAATTCAGTTCAGCAGATCAAAGAGGCTAAAGAATTATTGGACAGCGGAGCAATCACTGAGGATGAATTTAGCATCCTGAAGAAGCAAATAATAGGCAATTTGCCCAAACCGATTATTCCACCTCCTCAACAAAAAATAATTGTAGACGAGCCGGATGCAGTTGTTGATACAGATACATCAGAAAGCTCAAACAAAAACGCCATAATGTTAGGTGTTTTTCTTATCATCATCGTTTTTGCTTTAGTTTTCGGAATTATCGGCGCGTTTGCATTACAATAAATATGGGGAAGCGTTTAGCCCGTCTGATACAGACGGGCTTTTTTCATTCCAACATCAAAGTCCACGTAGTCGAAAAAGATATTACCAAAACACAGAAAAAAGTTGCAAGCATCAGGGCCAAAGCGACTATAATTGGAGGAAAATGATTCATGCGGACTGCAAACAAAAGTTCGGGTTCGCCACTTATTACGGCGATATGCCGGTATCGCTGACCTACCACAAAAAATGGTCGGTGCAACAGAACCTAAAGTACATCCTTCCCCGTTTATCCTGTGCCCTTGCCGACGGATGGTATGCTGCGCACAGGCTTATCAAGACTGAACAAGAGCTCTCCGAATTGAGAAAGACGCTTTCCGGGGTGATGGATACGCTACTGCATAAACATCGCATTCTGCCGTAAAAAAAGCCCTCGAAAGAGGGCTTTTTTAATTGCATAATTTCCTGTATATTGCACTGTCAAACTACCCTGATTATGAAAAAATTACTCTTTTTGTTATGTGTTTCTGCACTTGTATTAACCGGATGCAGTAAAGATGGCGATGGCAGTAAAGGCCGGTCTATCGTTTTCGTTGAAGAATCCGCATCATTATTTCGTAATGAAACGCAAAATCTGTTACTAAATTTCTCAGATGGAGAAGCAGTAGATTCCAAAGATCTCAAATGGAAGAGCAGTAATCCTAGCATTGTCTCTGTAACGCAAAATGGACAAATTACAGCTGGAAGTAAATTAGGAACGGCTATTATTACGGCATCTTATTCAGACGAAAATACGGCCACTTGTACAGTTGAAGTTACCCCTGATGTTCATGTATGCGGGTATAACCCCAAAGCATACACAAGCTACTCTCATGCGCTATATTGGAAAAACAATGAGAAAGTAAAACGTAGCTATGTGGGACTTTCTGCGACTTATTACACAGGAGACATTTTTGTATCGGATAATGGAGTTTATGTTGCAGGACGGGGGATGGATGGTAATAGAAACTTTGCGATGTGTTGGAATCTAACCGGCGATCATAATTATGAGTTAGATCGAGGCCTTAACAGCAGTGCGTATTCGGTTTTTGTGGAAGGTAAGGATGTTTTCGTAGCGGGCAAAAACGACGGCAAACCCGGATATTGGAAAAACGGCACATGGGTGCAGTTGTCAAATTCTAAAGGTACTGCCAGTTCGATTGTGATCAAAAATAATGACGTGTATATCGGCGGTTCGAAACAGATAGGTACTTTCACACACCCTGTTTATTGGAAAAACGGTCAGGAGGTTGAACTTGCCTTTGAAAATTACCAGGGCATCGTAGACGAGATATTTGTTTCAGATGATAATGTGTATGCAGTAGGCCAAGCCTATGGTAATAATAAAACAGCAATCGCACTTTATTGGAAAAACACGCAACCTGTAACACTGACTGATGGTTCGCATAGTGCATCCGCAACAGGTATATATGTTTTGGATAATGATGTTTATGTCTGTGGGGTTTCCAATTCAAAAGCCGTATATTGGAAAAACGGAGAAGAAATAGTTTTATCCAATGGTGTAAGTGCCTCTTCAATTAAGGTATTAAACGGCCATATTTACGTAGCAGGATGGGACAATCAATGGGCTAAATATTGGGACAACGGTATTCCACATGTATTTTGGGTTGACAATGATCGTACTTATGCTACAGGTATTTATGTTCAATAAAAATCTGTTTTAGATAAATTATAGCCCGCCCTTTCGGTGGGCTGTTTTACTGTGCTCAGATTTTAAAAATATTTATTTTAATCTATTTATAATAAATGCATTGAATATTGATTGGAAATATTGTATTTTTGATTGTAACCCTTAAAACTAACTATTATGAAAAAATTATTGTTTGTAATCGTAGCCATGGGTTTAGTCGTAGCAGGATACTGCATGAGTAGTGCTTCACCGGAGACTGTGGCCTCTGAATCCGGTGTAATTGGTAAAGCGGATGCGACGGTTGAAAGCACCCAAACCACTAATCGAATCAGTTTACAATTTAACGGATCGACTTGGGACGTAGTGTCAGAATATCCCATGGCAACGCATCAACGCGTGGTTGTAGATGGCCCTGCTACACCGGGTTTTATCGTAGATTTTTTCCCCGGATCAACAGTAGCCCCTACAAATTATTATGCAGATATTTTAACCATTGCTGAAATTTTACCGGGATCAGACAATACTTACATTTATACTTTCTAACCGTAACAAAGTATTTTTTAGGAAAAGCCCGCCGATAGCGGGCTTTTTTATTACTAGTTTCGTATAATAGAATGCTTTGTTTACGTTGTATATTGCATGGATGACAAACAACCAATATTGGCAAAGTGTTTGTTTTGTATTCTATAATTATCTACTTTTGTAAACACAGTATAAATCGACAACCATGACAAACTTACGCGATTTACTACAGTATTACCTTGACCATCAGAAGGAATTGATGGGAAAATACCAAGGACGGTACATTGTCATAACAAAAGACGGTGTCGGAGGTGATTTTGAAAATGAACGTGACGCTTATTTTACCGCAGAACAAAAGTATGGCTTAGGTAATTTTATTGTGCAGCTATGTGCCGCGGAAAATGAATCTAATTCACAGCATTTCATGTCACTAGTGTCGTTTTGCTAATTTAGATTGTATTTGATGGAACCCATTGCATTTACAGTCACCCATAAAAATATACTTCGCGCGTTAATAACCCCTTGTGGGGTGTCTAAAGCCTACGATCCTAGTAGTGGACAGCCTATGCCCCCAATAAAGCAATTCAATGCGGTGTGGGATACCGGTGCTACAAATTCTGTTATATCAGCTTCTGTTGCCCAGGCCCTCGGATTAACCCCATTTACTTTCGTACAAGTATGTCACGCTCAAGGACGTAGCAATGTAAATGCCTATATGGTAAACATCGTATTACCAAACAACGTCGTCATGCAATCGGTTAAAGTGTCTGAGGGAGTGATAGAAGGTTATGACGTTCTGATAGGCATGGATATAATTGGTGTAGGCGACTTTGCAGTTACTCATAAAAACGGAGGAACGGTGTTCTCATTTCAGGTTCCATCAACGCATGAGTATGATTTTGTAAAACAAATTCAACACCAAAAAGAAAATGCTACACTAAAGCGGAAGCATAAATAAAATAGACTGTTTATAAGATATTCGAGAGCCTTCACACTAACCTGTGAAGGCTTTTTTATTGCCTTCAAAAAATATTTTCATTTTTTTCATTTTCGTTTGCACTAACGTCTCGCTCATTCTCTTTGTAAGAAAAGAGCGAACGTATGCACTCACTCGGAGAGATCAAGATCACCAATAAAGCCGCCGAAGTCATTATCGACATCGAGGGAATCATCGGCATTCCCGAATGGTGGCAGTTCGACAACCCGGACGAGCGGGTTGCCACCTACGACAAGTTCAAAAAGTCGGTAGGAGAACTCAAAGACATCAAATCCCCGGCCATCACGGTTAACATCCGCTCTCTGGGCGGCAGCGTTAACGACGCTTTGCTGATCCACGACACCCTGTCGGGGCTCAAAGCCACCGTTACGACCAACTGCTACGGCTATGTGGCCTCTGCCGCTACCATCATCGCACAGGCCGCCTCGTCCGGACGGCGCAATATCTCGGAAAACTCCCTGTACCTGATCCACCGGGCCAGTGCCTACGCAGAGGGAAACTCCACTGAGTTGGAGGAAGCCATCCGCATGCTGAACAAGACGGACGAGCTTATTGCGGGTATCTATGCGAACCGCTCCGGCAAGTCTGCCGAGGATTTCACCGCGCTGATGGATACGGGAGAATGGTTGACCCCGCAGGAGGCCAAAGAGGCGGGATTGGTGGATAATATCACCAAGTCATCGGGCATTACGAACCTCGACACTACTTCGATCCATAACCTGAAATTGCCGGATATTCCGGCGGACAAACAAATCAAAAACGACAATAACATGAAAATCAAAATGAAAGAGAGTTGGAAAGGAATTCTCAACTTCTTCGGACTGGAAAAGGACGCAGAGGTGGAGATCACCGACGCGGAACTGGAGCGCATCAACAACGAAATGGAGGCGCGGGACAAGAAGATTGCCGACCTGACGGATAATGCCGCCGGAAAAGACGCGGAGATCGCAAACCTCAAACAGTCGGTCACCGACAAGGATACCGAGATTGCGAACCTGAAACAGCAGGTAACAGACAAGCAATCCGAGATCGACAAACTCAAAGCCGCGCCGACGAAAACCAAAGACCGTGAAGATCCCGATCCTGCGGGTGAATCGCTCAAAGGTAACGCCGCCGCTTACGAAAACGACGTCAAAAACTTCAAATAATTCTGAATCATGGGAAAAGTAATCAAAAATCCTAAAACTTACGAAGGACGTGAGTTGGAGCAAATTTTCTTCCGTCCGATGCTCACCGGCCCGGATGCGGCCGACCTCGGCGTGAAGATCATGTACAACATGCCGGTTCCCACTACGCTCAATTTCTGGAAACGGGCCGTAGACGTACTGAAAGCGTACAAGAAAGGCTGGGACGGAGGGGCAATCGCCGACAAATTCCAGAAAACGATCAATTTGTCGAAGGTAAAAAGCGAGATGGGTTACTCTGCCTCGGATTACTTCTCGATGATCTACGAGCTGATTACGAACCGTTCGGACGTGAATCTCGACGACCTGTCCGGTACCGAATTGGAAGCCGCCGAAACCGCGCTGTTCAAAGAGGCCATCGCCGAAGCAATCCGCGTGACGATGTGGTGCGGCGACACCTCGCGCGAATCGGGCTTCAACTCCTTCGACGGCTTCCTCAAGCGGATCAAAGCCGACATCGGCACCGGCGAGGACGACGTGAAATCTATCGCGTGTCCGTCGATGGCGACCCCGGACGCTGCCGAAGCGGTGCTGAAAAACCTGTTGGACAATGCGCCCCTCGTGCTCAAACAGTTCAAAGACCAGGGTAACCTCGTTTATCTGGTCACTTCGGACGTTTACCAGAACTATGAGGAATCACTCGACGCCGTGGTGCTGGAATCGGCCTATGCCGCCAAGCAAAACGGACGCCCCGGCCTGAAATACAAAGGCATTCCGTTGGTGGACGTGAAACTGGCCGGGTATCTGCCCACTATGGCCGACATGCCGCAGTCGTTCGCCATCCTGACGGATCGCCGCAACCTGGCAATGGCCGTCAACACGTCCGATTTCCCCGGCACCGAGGTGCGGATGTGGTACAACCCCGACGAGATGGAGAACCGCCAGCGTTCGATCTTCATGGCCGGATGCGACTACCTGCTTCCCGAGCTGATTGTCATCGCGCTGCCTGTGGCCGTTACGGGGGTGACGCTGGACAAAAACACGCTGTCGGTCGCTAAAGACGCTACCGCTACGCTGATCGCTACCGTTTCTCCCGATGATGCAGGCAACAAAACCGTGATCTGGAGCTCTTCGGACGACACCAAAGCGACCGTCGATGCAACGGGTAAGGTCACCGGTGTGGCGGCAGGATCGGCTACCATTACGGTGAAAACGGTGGACGGAGCAAAAACCGCGACCTGTGCCGTAACTATTACTGAATAAACCAACCTCAAACAAAAATTATGTCAATTCTTACAGGTTACACGAAAGTGTGCAAAAAGACTTCGGGCGGTGTGCTGACCATCGGCCTGATCGAAAAGGAAAATTTCAAGGGTGCGACCCTCGATACCGACAGTGACGCCTATTCGGCGATCACGCTCGCCGCTCAGTCTGCATTCAGCAAGTACGAGTTCCTCGAAGATGAGGCGGAGTTCAAGGAGGACACCAAGCGCGAGAACGGCTCGGTGGTCATCACCAAGTCACTCGTATTCAAGCTGCCGACGATGAACGCCGCCTCGCGCAAAGCCGTGCAGGAGATCATCGACGCTTCGTACTGCGGTCTGGTGGCCGTAGTGATTACCCCCAACGGCGATGCGTTCGTGGTGGGCTATGGCGAGGACGTGAAACTGGAACGTCCGCTGCGTATCTCACAGTCTACCGGCACGACGGGTAAAAAGTTCTCGGATGCCAATGGCGACGAAGTGACGCTGACCTGCGACCACACCGAGAAATCGCGCATTTACTCGGGTGACACGGACGCGCTGTTCACCGCAGCGCCGGGAGCGTAAATCTTCCCATCCATCATGTTACATGAAAGGGAAGTCCCTGCGGCTTCCCTTTCTTTAAAAACCGAAGCTATGGCAAAGAAATACAGCATCAAACCCGGCTATGAAAACGCCGAAATCGTGGCGTCAAAGCCTCCGCACCCCAGGACGGACGGGGCGCGTTTCATCCTGTCCCGCTGCACGCAGAAGGATTTGAAATACCTGCACGATGTAGTGTTATTCGAGGGCGTAACCGTTTCGAGCGATGAGAAAGCAAAAACAGACGAACAAGACCGTTAAAGCCTTCGTGACCGAAAACCGGGTCGATCCGTTCGTTTCGATAGGTTCGACGATGGCCGCCACGGGTAACTGCTGGAGGTGGGGAACCGACAATATGTTTCCCTATGCCCTTGCCATCCTTGCACGGCGTTCGACGGCGCACCGACGGATCATCAACGACAAAGCGGATTATATCTCCGGCAAAGGGTTTTCCTTCGATGAAAACCGACCGGAGTTGGAAATGATCGTGGAGGCGGCCAACGGGACAGGCGAAACGCTGCGGCAGGTGCTCAACAAGCTGGCATTCGACAAAGCCCTGTTCGGGAATGCTTTTCTTGAAATCGTAACCAACCGCAAATGCTCGTTCGTCTCATTTTACCATCAGGATGCGACCAAATGTCGCCTGTCGAAAGACAAATCACACATTATCCTCTGCCACAACTGGCGGGAATACACACCGATGCAAGCGCCCACCTTGCCGCTTTATCCTCAGTTCGACGAAGCCCCGGACGGTACGCTGCGCTCGATTATCCACTACAAAGATTATGAGCCAATGTTCGAGAACTACGGCGTGCCGCCCTATATCGCCGGGTTGAATGTGTCGGCCATCGCCTACAAGACGGACAAATGGAATATCAGCCGTCTGGACAACTCGTTTCAGCTTTCGGGTGTGATGACCCTCGACAGCGATGTGAACAACGAGGAAGAGGCCAAACAGATCGCCGAAGCGGCACAAAATAAGTTTGCGGGGAAACCGGGGCAGGTATTGTTCCTGGTAAAAAACAGCGGAGGCGAGGACGGGTCGAAATTCATTCCGATCACTTCGTCGAACGAGGGAGACTGGCAGGCACTGCACGAGCAGTCTACAACAGATATTGTTGTTGCTCATTCGTGGTTCCGGTCACTGAGCGGATTGGACTGGACGTCGGGATTTAATTCTGACCGTATCCTGCATGAGTATGAAATCGCACTGAATACGGTGATCCTCGGCGAACAGGCCGAACTGATGGAGCCGATCCGGGAAGTATTGGAAAATATGGCCGGAATAGACACCTCATCGCTGCAAATCATCAACCGGCCCCCCATAACCCTGAAACCCTCGTACATGATGGTGTGGGAGGCACGCAAGGCCGACGGGCTGGATTACGACGAGAACGACCCGAAACAGCAGGTTTTCCTGGCAAACCTAAAACAGTCGAAAAATGGTACTGATAACGAGTAACGAGGTTATCGACCTGGCATTCTCCAGTGTGGAGCAGATCACGCCGGGGATTATCAAGGAGACGAAAATCGAGGCGGCGCAGGAGCGCTACATCCGTCCCGCGTTCGGCGAAATGTATGACGCGATGACCGAAGGGAGATACCCGGAGTTCGTAAACACTTACCTCAAACCGGCCCTCGCGTATTTTGTCCGGCACGACGTGATCCCGGAGGTATCGACACCGGTAGGCAACACCGGCGCGATGCTTCCTTATGCGAACCATGCGAATGCCGCAACGGACAAACAGCGGGAATTGGCGATGGATAGTGCGCTGAACAGTGCCAATGCTCTTTTGGGCAAAGCAATCCGGCATATCGAGGCGCACCGGGAGGATTTCCCGGAGTACAAACCATTGGTAAAATGCCCCTCGATCCGGGGCGGGATGATTCTTTAAGACATGGCAACGGGTAATAATTTCTATCAGGGAGAGACCATAACAGTCGGTTTCGCCGCATACGAGGACGATGCAGACGTACCGGTGGACATCACCGGGTACGACATTACAGCGATCCTGTACAACGCTTCGCGCGGACGTATTCTCACGATGAGTACGAACGAGGGCGGGTATCTGATCGTGAACCGCGTAGGAACCTCGGAACTGACCGTAACCGTTCCCGCTGCTTTTACCAGTAAAATATACCCCGGACTGCTCAAAATCGAAGTGAAACTAACAGAGCGGGAAACCGGGAAGGTAGCAATAGCAATGACCGATGTAATCTATTTGATGGGCTGTAAAATCGGAGGCATCAACCTATGAGGCTTGTGACGACATTCATACAAAATACGGAATCTACCGATCCCGATCTTTCGTACCTGAACCGCGCACGGTTCGTTTTGTCCGTGGCCGACGGACATGGTTCCGACGGTGTGGGTATTCTGGACGCGGTGATTCGTAACCGGCACCTATTCCTGTCGATGACTTCCGGCGCGGAGATCGACGCGGGGAGCGTATTTACGGAGGACGATTTACCGGTAGCTTCGGATTCCCGTCTCGGTATCGCCGCGTTCGACCCGGCCTATTTTTCCATATTGGCCGGGAAAGTGTCGCTACGTGGAGATTTGGGTTTCGGGTTGAATGAAACACAGCTTGCTGAATACCTGACCGCCAACAAATACGCGACGCAGGCATGGGTTGCCGCACAAGGATTCATCGGCAGCGACGGGTTGGCCCTGTACGCTACGAAGGAATGGGTGCTCGGACAGAATTTCGCCAAAGCATCGAGCCTGGGCAATTATCTGCTGAAATCCGTCTGGGACGAGGTATTCGAGGTGACTACGGTTAACGGCGTGCAGGTATTGAACGTGAAGTTGGATATTGCGGGCCTCAAAGGCATCAGCGCTTACGGCCTGGGTTCCACCTCCGGGGGCGGTGCATCCGGTTCCCTTGGAGAGTTGGTCAACGTCGGGCAGTGGGCCGACGAGGTACCTACCGCCGACCGGGTGATGGTACAACTGGCCGGGGCCACACATTGGTCTGCAAAGCCGCTCGCCGATCTAGTCGGTCTCGATACTGCGGCCCTTGCACAATACCTGACCGCAAACAGCTACCTCAAGGCAAGCGATATTTCAAGTTATCTGACCTGGGCCAACCTTTCCGGCAAGCCTACGGTTTACCCGACGAGTTGGGAATTAGTGACGGGCCGGCCAACGAAACTCTCCGATCTGACCGATGACGTTGTAGCGGGCAACTATCTGCCTAAGCCAACATGGGATGCCGTATTCGAAGTGGTCACGGTGGACGGCACACCGGCGCTGAAAGTCAAGTACGATATTCTCGGGCTCAAAGGCATCACAGCCTATGCGGACGGCTCCCTCTCCGG
>ERZ856578.626-NODE-626-length-72362-cov-43.088151_pt1 | contig 72362 bp, 54 predicted proteins | sample MGYA00514384_ERZ856578 | MGnify/ENA primary metagenome ERZ856578 (study PRJEB29103, sample SAMN06111958) | human gut metagenome | biome: human gut; feature: ankylosing spondylitis patient; material: healthy_person | host: Homo sapiens | place: China:Hangzhou... | reverse complement strand
GTATACCGGCCAAACCATCACGTTGCCCGCGCTGGCCTCCCTGTACGGCGACGGAACCGTGTGCGACGAATACGACGCGGTTTCGGGCGTGGAAACCCGGCGATGGAAGCAGGTGGTGTTCGACGGGACGGAAAGCATGCGGTGTGAAGCCCACGGAAATGGCCAGCGATATGTATCTATAGACCTGGACGCTGCCGCTAATAAATCCGTCATGCCCATATCCACGCATTACACGTCGTCTGCCTGGACGCAGGACAATAACAAGGTGTATATCCCCAATCCCGTTGTGATGGTGATTACGGATAGCCGTTTCACTACCTTGCAAGCTGCGCGGGACATATTAGCCGCCCAGTACGCCGCCGGCACGCCGGTGACGGTGGTGTACCAGCTGGACGCCCCCGCCGTGACCCAGCATGACCCCGCCCGCATCCTGCCGCCCGCCCCGGTGTGCCGCGTCTTTGCCGACGCAGGCAACACCGCCGTGGGCTATAACCGCGACATCAATCGCGTTGTGGCAAAGCTGGAAGCCGCGCTGAATAGCGCCGGGGTGTGACAAAAGCCGGACGGGATTCCTTTCCCGTCCGGCTCCAGCGTGTCGACTTCGTCGACACGCTGCTGGACGGGGATGCCGGATCGCGGCGGCTCGTTATACTCGCCTTGCTCCCTCTATGCCCCGCTGGCGGAGCGTTCGCTCCGCCCGGCCACGCCCTGCTCTTGAAAAATAGCGGAAACACACGTGTTTCCGCTATTTTTCGCCTATAAGGTGTGTTTGCGAGGCACATGTCCTCGCAAACACCGATCGGTAACCCGCCTCCGTTTTTTTCGTTTTCCGAATGGCGGATTCCCTTTTTCGACAGCCTGAAGCCGGACGGGATTTTTCCCGTCCGGCTCTTCTGTAAACCGTTGACTTTTACTATCGCTTATGCTATAGTAAGGGTAGACAAGGGGCGCTGTGTGAGGAGCCTCTGTCGGCCCCTAGCCCCTACGCTTGCCAGAGCGTAGGGACTATTTTACTTTCACGGCGTTCACCGCTAAGAGCAGGAGCAGGACAGCCAGACAAAGTATGTATCGGGCAACCTTTTTCCCCATCGGCCTCACCTCCCTTCTATCGGAGGTGTGCGCCCCTTACCTGGCACAGTTCCATCGAGATGTCAAAAGCTTTTCCCCGGTTTTTCCGCACCGCTTATCGGACAAAGCCGAAAGTGGTGGCTATATATAGGAAGTTTTCATAATTTTTTTCGGCATTTCTATTGACAGCCTGTCCTCGCGGCTCTATACTGAAGGTAAGCGAATCCCCCGCCTTCAGAAAGGAGCGCGCGTATGAAACAGTCCACCCGACCGGCCGCCGTGACGGCCGCCGTCATCCTGGTGCTGGAGCTGGCCGGCGCCGCCTTCTGGGGGCACGCCGCCCTGCACCGGGAGGCGTACGCGCGGGCCTACAACCTGCTGCCCATCGCGGTGCTGGAGCTGGCGGTGCAGCCCCTCATGCTGGCGGGTGCCGCCTATCTGCTGCTGTGGGCGCTGGACCGGCTGTTCCTATCCCCATATTCATGGCAGAAGAAGACCGATGTCGCGTCCAAGACGCGACAGGGAGGCGCCCTCTGTCCCGTCGGGCGGGTGGCCCTGCGGCTGCTGGCCGCCGCCATGGTGGTGGTATACTTGGCCCTCGTCCTGGGGGGCCTGTTCGGCCGGGTGTCCGGCCTGACGGTCGAGTGGCTGCTGCGGCTGCGGTTCCTGCTGGTGATCCCCGGGGCCGTTCTGTACGCCGGCATGAAAGCGCCGCCCCCCGCCCAGGAGGAGCCGGCGGACTAAACCAGAAAAACGCGCACGGTTTTAGGTGCGCGCCTTTTTAGAAGAAATGGCCCAGCGGAACTCGTTCCGCTGGGCCATTTCTTGCAAAGCGGCGGAACCCGGCCCGGATTCTCCGCTCATGGCGCGCCCCTTAGACCGTGCGCGTTTTCTTATAGGGTAACCGGCTCCTTTTCGGGGACGCGGCTGGCGGCGTCCTCCACGCCGGCATCCTTGGCGCGGATTTCCACCCGGCGGATTTTGCCGCTGATGGTCTTGGGCAGCTCGGTGACGAACTCCACCACCCGGGGATACTTATAGGGCGCGGTGGCCTTCTTGACGTACTGCTGCAGCTCCTTGGCCAGGGCGTCGGAGGGCGGATACTGGCTGGTCAGCACGATGGTGGCCTTGACCACCTGGCCGCGCTCCGGGTCGGGCACGCCGGTGATGGCGCATTCCAGCACCGCCGGGTGCTCCATGAGCACGCTCTCGATTTCGAACGGCCCGATGCGGTAGCCGCTGGATTTGATGATGTCGTCCAACCGCCCGACGTACCAGTAATACCCGTCCTCGTCGATGTAAGCGGTGTCCCCCGTGTGGTAGACCCCGCCCTGCCAGGCCTTGGCGTACAGCGCGTCGTCGTTATTATACGCGCTGAAAATCCCGTACTGCCGCCCGGTTTTGCAGGGGCGCACCACGATTTCGCCCACCTCGCCGGGGGCCACCTCGTTCCCCTGCCGGTCGACGAGGGCCACGTCGTACAGGGGGGAGGGCTTGCCCATGGAGCCGGGGCGGGTCTCGCTGCCCGCCAGGTTGGCGATGAGCAGGGTGGTTTCGGTCTGGCCGAAGCCCTCCATCAGGTGGATGCCGGTGTTCTCGAGAAACCGGCGGTACACCTCATAGTTGAGGGCCTCCCCCGCGTTGGTGGCGTATTCCAGGCTGGACAGGTCGTACCCGTCCATCCCCTCCTTGATGAGGAAGCGGTAGATGGTGGGCGGCGCGCAGAAGGAGGTCACCCGGTATTTCTGGATGATCCCCATCAGGTCGGCGGCCACGAATTTGTCGAAGTCGTAGACCATCACCCGCACGCCCGCCAGCCACTGGCCGTAGAGCTTGCCCCAGGAGGCCTTGCCCCAGCCGGTGTCCGCCACCGTCAGGTGCAGCCCGCCCTCCTTGACGTTCTGCCAGTGGACGGCCGTGACGATGTGGGCCAGGGCATAGGTGAAGTCGTGGATGACCGCCTTGGGATAGCCGGTGGTGCCGGAGGTGAAATACATGATCATGGGGTCGGTGGCCAGGGTGTCCGTCCGCTCGAGGACGGGGGAGGCGGCCTGTACCGCCTCGTCCAGGAAGAGGAAGCCCTCCTTTGGCTGCCGGACGATGCAGGGGATCGTCAGGGTCGGGCAGGCCTTCCGCGCCTCGGCGACGTAATCGGCCAGCTCCCCCTCCGGGGTGCAGACCACCGCTTTGATGGAGGCCGCCTGCACCCGGTAGACGATGTCTTTGACGGTGAGCATGTGGGTGGCGGGCACGGCCACGGCCCCCAGCTTGTGCAGGGCCAGGATGGTGGTCCAATATTCGTGGTGCCGTTTGAGCATCAGCATCACCCGGTCGCCCTTGTTCACCCCGGCCCGCCGCAGGGCGTTGGCCGTCCGGTTGCTCAGCTCTCCCAGCTCCCCGTAGGTGAAGCGGCGCTCTTCCCCGGCCACGTTGCACCAGACCAGGGCCTCGCTATCCGGCTCCTCGGCCGCCAGCACGTCCATCACGTCGTAGGCGAAATTGAAATTGTCCGGATGGTGGATGGAAAACCGCGTGAGGGTGCCGTGCTCGTTAAATTCCTCCTGGCAGAAGCGTTTGTACAGCTGCATATTCATGCCCAACCTTTCTAATGTCAAAGCCGCCGCCGTTGGGCGTCAGCCTCCGATTTTGCGGAAGCGATCGTACCGGGCGCGCAGCAGGTCCTCCACGGGCAGCGCCCGCTTCTCGGCCAGCTTGTCGGCCAGCGCCTGCCCGAGAGAGGCAGAAAGCTCGTCGAAATCCCGCCCCTTTTCCGGCACCACCCGTTCCACCACGCCCAGGCGCAGCAGATCCGCCGCCGTCATTTTCAGGCATTCGGCGGCTTCCTTGACCTTTTTCGGGTCCTTCCACAGGATGCTGGCGCACCCCTCGGGGGAAATCACCGAATACACCGCGTTTTCCAGCATCCAGACCTCGTCGGCCACGGCCAGCGCCAGCGCGCCGCCGCTGCCCCCCTCCCCGACGAACACCGACAAAATGGGCACCCGCAGGGTCATCATCTCCATCAGGTTTTCCGCGATGGCCTGGCCCTGGCCCCGTTCCTCGGCCCCCACGCCGCAGAAGGCCCCCGCCGTGTCCACGAAGCAGACCACCGGCCGCCCGAACTTCTCCGCCTGCTTCATCAGGCGCAGCGCCTTGCGGTAGCCCTCGGGGCTGGGCGCGCCGAAGTTGCGGCGGATCCGCTCCTTGGTGGTGTCCCCCTTCTCGATGGCGACGACCGTCACCGGCTCGCCGTGCAGGCGGGCCACCCCGGCCACCACCGCCCCGTCGTCCCCATACCGGCGGTCGCCGTGCAGCTCCAGGAAGTCGGTGAAGATATGCTCGATGTAGGCGAGGCCCGTGGGCCGTCCCTTGGCCCGGGCGGCCAGTACCTTGTCGTAAGCGCTCATGCCCGCGGCCCCCTTTCGTGCAGCGCGAGCAGCCCGGCGATGACCCGCCGCTGCTCCTTGCGGGGAACGATGCAGTCCACAAACCCGTGCTCCAGCAGGAATTCCGCCCGCTGGAAGCCCTCGGGCAGCTTCTTGTTGGTGGTCTGCTCGATGACCCTTTGCCCCGCGAAGCCCACCATGGCCCCGGGTTCGGCCATGATGATGTCCCCCTCCATGGCGAAGCTGGCGGTCACGCCGCCGGTGGTCGGGTCGGTGAGCACCGTGAGGTAGAACAGGCCCGCGGCGCTGTGCCGCCCCACCGCGCCGCTGACCTTGGCCATCTGCATCAGGGAGAGGATCCCCTCCTGCATGCGCGCCCCGCCCGAGACGGTGTAGCCCACCACCGGCAGGCCGGCCTCGGCCGCGTGCTCGAACAGGCGGGTCAGCTTCTCCCCCACCACCGTGCCCATGGAGCCCATCATAAAATACGGCTCCATGACGAACAGGGCGCAGCGGCGGCCCCCGATGCGGGCGGTGCCGGTGACCACCGCCTCCTTCTCGCGGCAGGCCAGCCAGGCGTTCTCCAGCTTTTTGGGATAGCCGGGAAAGCCCAGCAGGTCCCGGCTTTTCATCTCCCCGTTCATTTCCTCGAAGCTGTCGGGGTCGGTGATGAAGCTCACCCGCTGGCGGGCGTTCATGCGGAAATGGTGGCCGCAGGGGCAGACGCTGTGGTTGTTCCACAGGTCGCCCACCGGCAGGCGGCGGCCGCAGGCGGGGCAGAGCTTGGTCTGCACCGTGGTGTCCGCGTCCTGCCGGGCAGGCGACCGCCCGCCCTTCTCCAGCTCGTTATTCGGCGTTTTGAAAAGCCCCAAAAGCTGCATAAACTGTCACCTGACTTTCTAACAATTGCTAATGTTGATGAGTGTTGTGTTTCCGTCTCGCCCACCGGGGCGCTGCCCTATCGGGCTTGGTGGAGGTATGCCGGTTTTCCGTACGGAAAACCTAGCACCACCCCGCGGGCTGATTGCGGCTGTGAGCCGCCCGCACCCCGTCTTTCTTTTTCGTGCGTGAAAAAGAAAGACGGGGGAGAAAGAAAAAGCCTCGGGGGAACCATCCGGCGGAGGGAGGCCGACATTGTGGCTCGCGGCAACCCCTGTGTCGCTGCGGGCTTCGACCCCTTACAAGAAAAATAGAAACTTTGTAGCGCCTGCGTCGCCGCAGGTACGCCCGCTAATAACCATGCGGCAGCCCGTTCTGCTTGCTGCCACCCCCGCCTCGTCTGTGCGTAACCACACGTTGCGGAAGTTGGGCGACTGACTCTCCTGGGGCTGCGCTGCATGAGGAGAACCAAGAAACAAGGGGGGACGCTCTGCCCCTGCCGGTCTCGTCGGCTTAGGCCGCCGAGCCCATACGGGGCTCCGTAGAAGGTAGCCGCAAGCGGGGGATTATCTTATTTTGATTGATAGGGCTCGCCGTCCTAAGACGGGGAGACCCCACCGGATTGTACAATTTGGGTGAGCGCCCAAGTATACTACGCGCGTCAGCGCGCTCGTAGCGCGGGAAAAGGACACGCTTCCCGGTTGATAGGCGCTGTTGCGCACTATAGCGCCTTTAGGCGCGAGCGCACACGCTGGTTGATAGGACGGAAAAGATTCGACGTGTTCTTTTCCTGCGCGTCTGTTGGCCATGTTTTTTCTTTTCTCCCCCTTCTTTTCTTTTTCCGGAAAAAGAAAAGAAGGGGTGCGGGCGGCTCACAGCCGCGAGAGGAGTAAGGAATTCTGCCCCGCATACCTGCATAAAACCCGATAGGGTTGTATTGCCCTAACGGGCAATCGGGGAACCCCCGGCGTATCACCGGTTTTTCATAAAATCGGTGGTATACGTCCCCGCCCGGAACGCCGGGTCCCCGAGAATCTCCAGCTGGCTCTCGATATTGACCGGCACCCCTTTAATGACCAGCTCGCACATGGCGGATTCCATCTTGCGGATGGTCTCCTCCCGCGTGCCGGCGTAGACGATCATCTTGCCGATCATCGGGTCGTAATAGGGCGGCACCTCGCACCCCTGGTACAGCGCGGTGTCAAACCGCACCCACGGCCCTCCCGGCACGTGGAGGAAATCCACCGTGCCGCAGCCGGTGGCGTTGACGCGGCATTCGATGGCGGCCCCCTTCAGCCGGATGTCCTCCTGGGTGAAATCCAGGGGAATGCCCGCCGCGATGCGGATCTGCCACTTGACGATGTCCACCCCGGTGACAAACTCGGTCACCGGATGCTCCACCTGCAGGCGGGTGTTCATCTCGATGAAATAGAACCGCCCGTCCCCGTCCAGCAGGAACTCCACCGTCCCCGCGCCCAGGTAGCCCGCGGCCTTCGCCGCCCCGGCCGACGCGTCCGTCAGCTCCCGCCGCAGGGCGGGGGAAATGGCGGCGGAGGGGGTTTCCTCGATGAGCTTCTGGTTGTTCTTCTGGATAGAGCATTCCCGTTCGCCCAGGCAGACCACGTGGCCCTGCTCGTCGGCGAGCAGCTGCACCTCGATGTGCTTGACCGGGGAGAGATATTTCTCCATGTACACCCGCCCGTCCCCGAAGGCCTTTTCCGCCTCGGCGGACGCGGTGTGGAACGCGTTTTCCAGCTCCTCTTCCCCGCCGACCAGGCGGATACCCTTGCCGCCGCCCCCGGCGCTGGCCTTGATGAGCACGGGATACCCAATGCGCGCGGCCTCGGCCCGGGCCTGCTCCACCGATTCCAGCAGCTCGCTGCCCGGCACGGTGGGCACCCCGGCCTCCTTCATCAGACGGCGGGCCGCGTCCTTGTCCCCCATCTTGGAGATGATGTCCCCGTCGGGGCCGATGAAGGCGAGGTTCTGCTCCTTGCACAGCCGCGCGAAAGCCGCGTTCTCCGACAAAAAGCCGTAGCCCGGGTGGATGGCCTGCGCCCCGGTGGCCAGGGCGGCGGCCAGAATATTCTGCTGGTTGAGATAGCTGTCCGCCGACGCGGCCGCGCCCACGCAGACCCGCTCGTCCGCCAGGGCCACGTGCAGCGCCTCCTCGTCCGCTTCGGAATAGACCGCCACCGTGGCGATGCCCATCTCCTTGCAGGCGCGGATAATCCGCACGGCGATTTCTCCCCGGTTGGCCACCAGGATTTTTGAAAACATACTGTATTCATCCTTTCGAGGAGGAATTCCATGTGGGAGTGTCTATTTCCCTACCAATGCGAAAGAGAAATCCGCCGTGACGCATAGCTTGCCGTTCACGGTTCCCTTGCCGGTACAGAAATAGAACGGCCCCTTGGCCTTCACGAGGGTGCACGTCGTCTCGAACACGTCCCCCGGCTTCACCGGGTTCTTAAAGCGCACCTTGTCCAGGCTGGTGAAGAAGGGGGTGGCCCCCTCGGCGGCCCCGGCGGCCAGCAGCACGCAGGCCGACTGGGCCAGGATTTCGCAGAGGATCACCCCGGGCACCACCGGATTTCCCGGAAAATGGCCCTGGAGGAACCACTCGTCCCCGGTGATGGTTTTGCGCCCGTGGGCCTCGCCGTCCACCACCTCGGCCTCGTCGATGAGCAGCATGCTGTCCCGATGGGGCAGCAGCTGCATAATCTCTTGCTTGTTCATGGCTTTCCCGCCCTTTCAGCGCAGGCGGAACAGGGGCTGGCCGAACTCCACGACCTGGCCGTTCTGCACGCAGACCTCCGCGATTTCGCCGTCTTCCTCGGCGGTGATTTCGTTCATCAGCTTCATGGCCTCGATGATGCAGACCACGTCGCCCTTTTTCACCCGGTCGCCCACCGTGACGAAGGGGGCCGCGCCCGGCGCGCCCGCCAGATACGCCATGCCCACCATGGGGGCCTTGATGACGGGCCCGGCCGCCTCGGCCGGCAGGACGGGGGCAATTTCCGCCGCCGTTTCCGCCCGCGGGGCCGCGGGCAGGGCGGGCGCTTCCTTTCCGCCGCCCATGGAGAGCTTCAGCGTGCAGCCCTCCTCCGTCCATTCCAGGCCGGTCAGTCCGTTGGCGCGCATCACCCGGGCCAGCTGTTCGATGGTTTCCACGTTCATACAAATTTCCCCCCACTGAAAATTCCTGCGGAATTTCGGCCCCCCGCCGGGGGCTTTATTCCGCTTTCGTAAAGGCGACGCAGGCGTTGTGCCCGCCGAAGCCCAGGGACACCGACAGCGCCATGTCCAGCGCGGCCTCGCGGGCCTGGTTGGGCACATAGTCGAGGTCGCAGTCCGGATCCGGCTCCTTGTACCCGATGGTGGGCGGCGCGACGCCGTCCCGCAGAGCCAGCACCGCCGCGATGGCCTCCACCGCCCCCGCCGCGCCGAGCATATGGCCGGTCATGGATTTGGTGGAGCTGACCAGCACCCGGTAAGCGTCCGCGCCGAAGACCTTCTTGATGGCGGCGGTTTCCGCCTTGTCGTTGAGGGGGGTGCTGGTGCCGTGGGCGTTGATGTACACCCGGGCCGCGTCCGGCGTTTTCCCGGTTTCCTCCACGGCCAGGCGGATGGCCCGCGCGCCGCCCTCCGCCTCCGGATGGGGGGCCGTCACATGATACGCGTCGCAGGTGCAGCCGTAGCCGCTGATCTCCGCGTAAATCTTGGCCCCGCGGGCCTTGGCGTGCTCGTATTCCTCGAGGAGGAGGGCGCCCGCCCCCTCGCCCATGACAAAGCCGCCCCGCCGCTTGTCAAACGGGATGGACGCGGCCTCGGGATCCTCGCTGGTGCTCAGGGCCATACAGTTGATGAACCCGGCGAAGCCCATGGGGGTGATGGCCGCCTCGCTGCCGCCCGCCAGGATGGCGTCGGCGTAGCCGTATCGGACGGCCCGGAAGGCCTCGCCCACGGCGTTGGTGCCGGTGGCGCAGGCGGTGGTCACTGGCAGGCAGGGGCCGGTGGCCCCGTACTTGATGGCGATGGTGCCCGCCGCGATGTTGGCGATCATCATGGGGATGAAATGGGGGGACACCCGCCGGGGCCCCTTTTCGATGAGCTTGGTGTGCTCGCTGTCGAAGGTCTCGAACCCGCCGATGCCGGAGCCGAAGTAAACGCCCAGCCGCTCGGGGGCCACCTGCCCGATGATGCCGCTGTCGGCCATGGCCTCCTTGGCCGCCGCCAGGGCGTACTGCACAAAGCGGTCGGTTTTGCGGATTTCCGGCTTCTCCAGCACGGTTTCGGGGTCGAAGCCCTTAACCTCGGCGGCCAGCTTGGCCTTATACTCGGCCGTGTCGAACCGGGTCACCGGCCCGATGCCGTTTTTCCCAGCCAGCAGCCCCTCCCAGAAGGCGGGGACGTTGTTGCCGACAGGGGTCAGCGCCCCCATCCCGGTAATTACCACGCGTCTCGTTTCCATAGCTTTTGTCACCTATCTTTATCCATCACAGTGGTTGCGTTCGGTTTCTTTGATTATGGGGCAAGTCCTGTTGAATCGTTTCCTGTGTCGGTTTGCCCTATCGGGCTTGGTGGAGGTATGCGGGGCATAACCCCGTGTTCCTATTGCGCCAATGTGGCGCCCGCACCCCCTCTTTTCCTTTTCTAGAAAAAGAAAAGAGGGGGGAGAAAAGAAAAAGCCTGGCCAACAGACGCACGGAAAAAGAACACATCGAATTTTTCTGTCCTATCTGCTTAGGATTGCGCTCGCGCCTAAAGGCGCTATAGTACGCATCTACGCCTATCTTACCGGGAAACGTGTCCTTTTCCCGCGCTACGAGCGCGCTGACGCGCGTAGTATACTTGGGTGCGTACCCTAGTTGTACAATCCGGTGGGGTCTCCCCGTCTTAGGACGGCGAGCCCTATCAATCGAGCACGGATAAATTCTCACTTGCGGCTACCTTCCTACGGATCCCCGTATGGGCTCGGCGGCCTAAGCCGACGAGACCGGCAGGGGCAGAGCGTCCACCCTTGTCTCCTTCTTCTCCCCATGCAGCGCAGCCCCTGGGAAGTTGGTCGCCCGACTTTTCGCTACGTGTGGTCACGCAGGAGCGAGGCGGGGCTGGTAGAAAGCAGAACGGGCTGCCGCGGCAACTAGCGGGCGTACCTGCGGGGCCGCAGGCGCTAAAAGTTTCTATTTTTCTTATAAGGGGTCGAAGCCCGCAGCGACACAGGGGTTGTTGCGAGGTAGCGAGTGGGCCTCCCCCCGCCGGATGGTTTTCCCAAGGCTTTTTCTTTCTCCCCCGTCTTTCTTTTTCACGCACGAAAAAGAAAGATGGGGTGCGGGCGGCTCACAGGCGCGAACGGCCCGCGGGGTGGTACTTTTCCTTTGGAAAAGTTGGGTGAGGTTACTCCTGCTCACAGGCGCGAACGGCCCGCGGGGTGGTACCCCGCATACCAACGCAACCCCCCGATAGGGTTATATCGCCATGCCGCCGTCGACCCGGATCACCTCGCCGGTGATATAATCCCCTCCCGGCCCGGCCAGGAACAGGGCCAGCGCCGCCACATCCTCCGGCTTCCCCGCCCGTCCCAGCGGGATGGAGGACAGCAGCGCCGTTTTATCCAGCGCCTCGGTCATGTCGGTCTCGATGAGGCCGGGGGCGATGGCGTTGCAGCAGATCCCCCGCCCGGCCAGCTCCCGGGCCACCGCCTTGGTCAGGCCGATGACCCCCGCCTTGGAGGCGGAATAGTTGGCCTGCCCCGCGTTGCCCATGATGCCGCACACCGAGCTGAGGTTGAGGATCTTCCCCGCCCGCTTGCGCACGAAGCCGGGATAGCAGTGCTTGATGAAGTTGAAGCAGCCCTTCAGGTTGGTGTCCACCACCTTGTCGAAGTCCTCCTCCTTCATGGAGAACACCAGGCCGTCCCGGGTCACCCCGGCGTTGTTGACCAGAATATCCACCCCGCCGAGCTCCTTGCCCACGGCGGCCACCACCGCCTTGACCGCGTCGAAATCCGCCGCGTCGCACTGGTAGGCCGCGGCCTTCACGCCCAGGGCCTCGATGTCCCGGCGGGTTTCCTCCGCCGCGTCCTGCCGCCCGGCGTAGACGATGGCCACGTCCGCCCCGTTTTCCGCCAGCTTCAGGGCGATGGCCCGCCCGATGCCCCGGGACCCGCCGGTCACCAGGGCCGTTTTCCCTTTCAGCATGTTCCCTCTCCTTTGCAGGCTGTCACCGCCGCGGCCAGGCTGTCCGCGTCCTCCACCTGGAGCACGGCCGCCTGGGGGGCGGTTTTTTTGATGAGGCCGCACAGGGTCTTGCCCGGCCCCACCTCAATGAACGTGTCGATCCCCGCCGCCAGCATGGCCTCCACCGTCCCCTGCCAGCGCACCGGGCTTTTCATCTGCCGGACGAGCAGGGCGCGATAGTCGCCCTCGTAGGGCCGCGCCGTGGCGTTGGCGTACAGGGGCAGGGCCGGATCCTTCATGGCGAAGCGCGCCAGTACCCCGGCAAACGCCTCGGCCGCCCCCTCCATGAAGGGGGAATGGAAGCCGCCGCCCACCGCGAGGGGCAGGGCCTTGCCGCCCGCCTCCTTCACCGCGGCCTTGAAGGGCTCCAGCTCCTCCCGCGCGCCGGCCACCACCAGCTGCCCCGGGCAGTTGTAGTTGACCGGGTACACCCGGCGGAACCGGGCGCACAGGCCCTCCACCGTGGCGTTGTCCAGCTTGACCACCGCCACCATGGCCGCGTCGGTCTGCTCGGCGGCGGCCTGCATGGCCTCCCCCCGGGCGCAGACGATGGAAAAGCCGTCCTCCGGGCTGACCGCGCCGGAAAAGGTCAGGGCCGCTATCTCCCCCAGGGAGAAGCCCGCCAGGGCCGCGGGGGCCACCCCCGCCTCCCGGAGAGCGCACGCCGCCGCCAAATCCACGCAGTACAGGCAGGGCTGGGTGTTGCGGGTGACGGTCAGCTCCTCCTTTGTGCCCTCGAAGCACTGGGTGAGGGTGCCGGGCCGCAGCCGCTCCGCCAGGTCGAACACCGCCCGGGCGGCGGCGCTTACCTCGTACAGGGATTTTCCCATGCCGGGATACTGGGCCCCCTGGCCCGCGAACACCAAGGCTATTTTACCCATTTTTTCGCTCCGTTCAGCACCGTTTCGGCTTCCTCGAAGATTTCCCGGATAATCTCCGCCGCCGGCTGCTCCTTATTCACAATGGCCGCGATCTGCCCGGCCAGGAAGGAGCCGGTCTTCTCGTCCCCCTCCACGGCCGCCCGGTAGAGGGAGCCGGTTCCCATGGCCTCCAGCTCCTCGTCCGAGATGTCGCTGTATTCCGCCTTGAGATAGGCGCGGGAGAAGGGGTTCTTCAGGCTGCGCACCGGATGGCCCAGCCGCTTGCCGGTGGTCATGGTGGCGATATCGTTCGCCGCCAGCACCTTTTTCTTGTAATTTTCATGCACGCCGCACTCCTCGGCCACCAGGAACCGGGTGCCCAGCTGCACCCCCACGGCCCCCAGCAGCAGGGCCGCGGCCACGCCGCGCCCGTCCCCGATGCCGCCGGCCGCGATGACCGGAATGTCCACCGCGTCCACGATTTGGGGGGTGAGCACGATGGTGGTCAGCTCGCCCACATGGCCGCCCGATTCGCCGCCCTCGGCGATGACCGCCGCCGCGCCCGCCCGGGCCACCAGCCGCGCCATGGCCACCGAGGCCACCACCGGGATCACCCGGATGCCCGCCGCCAGCCAGCTTTTCATGTATTTGGAGGGGTTGCCCGCGCCGGTGGTGATCACCGGCACCTTCTCCTCCGCCAGCAGCGCGGCCACTTCCTCCACGTGGGGGCTCATCAGCATCACGTTGACGCCGAAGGGCTTGTCGGTCAGCTCCCGGCAGATGCGGATCTGCTCCCGAAGGTAATCGCTGCCCGCGTTCATGGCCGAGATGATGCCCAGCCCGCCGCCGTTCGACACGGCGGCCGCCAGCTTCCCGTCGGCAATCCAGGCCATGCCGCCCTGGAAAATGGGATATTCGATCCCCAGCATGTCGCAAATCGGTGTGTGTATCAACCTGCATCCGCTCCATTTCTATGCCAAATATGGTGATAAAAGGGGGTGTTTCACCAGAAAAAGGTGCAAAATATGCAGCCAGGAAGGTGCTTTGCAAAATGCATGATTTTGCAAAGCACCCCTGAAAAACCGCGGGCATAACGCTCGCGTTATGCCGGTGGGCACATGAATTGTGGCCCGCATTTCGCGTCTTATAGACGCGAAACCGCGCTTTTTCCCAGTCTCTGCGTATATTCATGCATGATTTTGCAACGCGCCCCTCATGGCCGCATGGTATTGTGGGAAATGGGATTAGCCCATTTTCTCCTCGATGATGGCCACCAGTTCCCCGACGGACTCCACCTTCTTCTCCAGCTCCAGCTCGATGCCCAGGCTTTCCTCAAGGTCCATCACCATTTCGACGGTGTCCAGGGAATCGACGCCCAGCTCTTCAAAGGTAGTCTCCATCTTGATGGAATCCTGCTCGATGCTCAGATGATTGGCCAGCATTTCCGCGACTTTTTCGAATACCATATTCGTGTTCCTCCGATGATTTTTATTTGTATATAGCAAAAAGGGAATGGCCCTTTGCTGCTCAGGTTTTATGTCCTCTATGGGCTACCACCGCAGCACGCAGGCGGCGCTGGATAAGCCGCCGCCGAAGCCGCAGAGCACCAGATTGTCCCCCCGGTGCAGCAGCCCGCCCCGGTTGAGCTCGTCAAGGGCCAGCGGGATGCAGGCCGCCGACATGTTGCCGTACCGGTCGATGTTGATGAAGAACCGCTCGTCGGGAATATCCAGCTTTTTGCGGGCCATATGGATGATGCGCACGTTGGCCTGATGGGGCACCACCCAGACGACGTCCTCGCCGGTCATGCCCGCCTCGGCCATCACGTCCCGCACGTCGGCGCACATGGCGTTCACGGCGAATTTGAAAGTCTCCTGCCCCTTCATGTGGATGTAGGGCTTCATGGGCTCCCGCTCGTAAAAGGGGGATTTGCCGATGAACTGGGGGATTTTGATCACGTCGTCCCCGCCGCGGGAGTACAGCTTGGAGGTCAGGTAGTTGTCCCCTTCCCCGAGGACCACCGCGCCCGCGCCGTCCCCGAAGATGACGCAGGTGCTGCGATCCTCCCAGTCCATGATGCGGCTCATCCGCTCGGCACCCACCAGCAGCACCTTTTTCACTTTTTTCCGGGCGAAATACCCCGCCGCCGTCTCCAGCAGGAAAATGAAGGCCGGGCAGGCCGCGTTGATATCGTAGGCGGGGCAGGTCGCCCCGAGATGATGCTGAATCATGCAGGCGAGGCTGGGGCTGACGTCCTCGTTGCTGACCGTGGCCGCCAGGATGAGATCCAGCTCCTCCGGCTTCACCCCGCTGTTTTCCAGGGCCCGCCGGGCCGCCTCGGCCCCCAGGTCCGCCGCCGTCTCGGTGGTGCAGACATACCGCTGCTTCACCCCCACCCGCTGGGTGATCCATTCGTCGGTGGTGTCCACAAACTGGGACAGCTCCTCGTTGGTCACCACCCGCGGCGGCACGTAGCTCCCTGTGCCCATGACTGCAAAACTCATACTCGATTCTTCCTCCCAGGTTAAGGTGAGGGGGAGCGAACCCCCCCGCCTCAGCCGGTGTATTTTGCCATTCTGCCGCGTTATCGTCCTAGGTGGGCGCCAGCCCACCGTCGTCCTCTGCCTTGCCGAATGACAAAATACGCAGGCTGAGGTCAAAGAATTTTTGGGACCGAGCGGGGGTTCACAGCAAGGCGGCCGATCGCGCCATGCTGTCGCATGGCAAGTGAGGCCAACGCCGCTGTGGGCGCTCGCTCTCCCAAAAATCGGAGGTTGTTCGCTCCCCCTCACCTTATAACTCGTCGCCGATGGTTTTGGCGAAATACTCGTTAAGCCGCCGGATGACCAGCAGGACGTATTTCTTCTCCTCGTCCGACAGGCCCCGGCTGATTTCATCCACCAGCTGCCGGCGGCAGATGCGGTTGTAGGTGTCCACACCCTTGCCCGTCTCGGTCAGGTACACCCGCACGATGCGGCTGTCCTTCTGGCTGCGCACCTTGCGCACAAAGCCCTTTTGAATCAGCTTGCTGACCGCGATGGTGGCCGAGGACACCGTGATGCCTAAGGAGCGGGCCAGCTCGGTGACCGTGCAGCCATCGCCCTTGGCATCCCCCAGGCAGAGGATGAGGTGCACCTCGCTGACCGACAGGGTGGTTTGCCGGCTGCGCTTGAGCATCTGCTTTTCCAGCCGCAGGACATTGCGGTAGATACTGACCAGTATGTCGTCCAGTGCGCCGCTGAAGCCTTCCATCGTTCCCTTGCCCCTCTCACCGGAATTGCTTTGACAGCCTATCTATTTGAAGTTCAAACTATTTGATATTCTAATGGAATCTTTTGCATTTGTCAAGAAAAAATCCATGAACAGATTGTGAAATCCATCGACACACTTCCATAAAAGCCGAGGAAAACCGCGGGGTTTCGTTCTTTTTCCGGGATTTACCGGTTCCTTTTTCGTCCGGGCCATGGTACCATGAGATTGTCACAAAGCTGCAATGTCACCGCCATTTCATCGCCTATAAACGGCCTATATAAATCGAAAAGAACCCTGTCCCCGCCTTGCGGCGGGGCGACGGCCCTCCGAGTGGCCGTCGAGGGGTTCTTTTCAATCCCGCTCAAAATTTCCACCCTGGTCTGTCCAGCTTATGGCAGCCACAATCACACGACGAGCCGCCCCTTGGCGGCCGGAAAGGATGATTCGGATGAAAAACAAGAACCTATCGATGTTTGCTTTGACCGCCGTGCTGGCGGCCCTGTCGATAACCCTGGCGGGCTGCGCCGGCCCGGCCAAGGAAACCGCCTCCTCCGCGGCGCAAGGCCAAGCGGCGAGTTCCGCCGCCTCCCAGACGGAGGAGACGGGCGGCGAGACGGAAAGCCTCCCGCCCGAGGAGAACGCCGGCGTCCTCCCGCAGGAGGAGGCCGGACAGGCCGCCCCGCGCACGGAGGCCGCGCCGGACACGTCCGCCAGCGCCAAGAGCAGCGCCTCCTCCGCCAGCCGGGCACCGGAGCGGCAGCCGGAAGCCTCCGCCTCCCGCTCTTCCTCCACGACGGCGGCCTCCCGGCCCGCGACCAGCCCGAGCCGCACCCAGTCCCCCGCCGCCACCACCAGGCGGCCCACCACCACCTCGACGGCGAAAACCACCCGTTCCACCGCCGCCCCCACCAAGCCGCCGGCTGACGGCAGCCTGTCCGGCTACGCCGACGCGGTGGTGAAGCTGGTCAACCAAGAGCGGGCCAAGGCCGGCCTGAAAAGCCTGAGCGTCAACCAGGCGGCCGCCGCCGCGGCCAATGTGCGGGCCCGGGAAATCGAAGGCGCCTTCTCCCATACCCGGCCGAACGGCAGCTCCTTCAGCACCGCCCTGAAGGAGCAGGGCGCCTCCTACCGCGCCGCCGGCGAGAACATCGCCTACGGGCAGCGCAGCGCCGAGCAGGTCATGGAGGGCTGGATGAACAGCTCCGGCCACCGGGCCAACATCCTCAACGCCCAGTACACCGCCATCGGCGTGGGCGTCTACCGCAGCGCCTCCGGCACCCTCCACTGGGTGCAGCTGTTCATCGGCTGACGCGAGAGCATAAAAAACGCACGGGTTTCAAAGCGGCGCATCATTAGCGGAGGATCCAAACTGGTTTTCGCCGCTTCGCAAGAAATGGCTCAGCGGAACAGATTCCGCTGAGCCATTTCTTCTAAAAGGTGCGCACCTTAAATCCGTGCGTTTTTTTATGCGTGTTTATTTGTACTGCAGGCCGGTGACCTGGGAGCCGACGGCCAGGTAGGTGGAGGCGTTGCCCGCCGTCAGCTTCGCCCCGCCGATGACCACGTTTTCGAAGGTCACGCCCTTGACCTGGCGGCCCCCGTCGTAGCCGGACAGGCCGGATTTCAGCGGGGCCGCGCCGGTGTAGGCGATGTTCTTGAACACGACGTTCTCCACCGCCTTGCCGGGCTGGCTGTTGTAGGCGGCGTTCATCATCACCCGCACGTTGAACAGCTGCTGATTGCTCACGCCGGAAATCCGGACGCCGTCGAACACCACGTTTTTGACGGTGACATTGTCCCCTGCGTTGACGCCCAGCACCCCGTAATAGGGATCCCCCGGGGTGCGGCTGTCGATGACGTCGATATTCTGGAAGGTGAGATCGGAGATGGTCTCGTTCCGGCCGGGATCGGCGTGGATGCCGGTAAACACGGCGTGGGCCGAGTCGGACAGCAGGGTGCAGCCCTTGGCGGTGACGCCGGAGGAATTGCCGATGGCCCCGCTGCTCGAGGCATAGACGGAAATGCAGTCGTCGTTGGAGCGGATGAAGCTGTCGGTGATGGTCACGCCGCTGCTCGCCTTGATGTTCACCCCGTCGGTGGCCCCGTAATGGCTGAAGATTTTCAGGTTATGCAGCGTAACGTTTTTGCTCTCCTGCAGGCTGACCGAGAAGGAATAGGCGTTGCTGAAGGTGATCCCGTCCACCGTCACGCCGTCCGATCCGGCGATGATCACGCCCCGCTGGGTGTTGAAGTTGAAGCCTCCGGCGATCACGTCGTTGGTGACGGTGCCGATGTCCACCATGCCCCGCCCGGCGATTTTCACGTTCTTGACGCCGCAGACCAGCAGGCTGCCCCGCACCACGGCGCCCGGCTCCAGATACACCGTCTCGCCGCTTTTCGGGTAATAGCCGTTGACGATCTGGCCCGCGCCGATGACCGTCCAAATCTGCACGCTCTGGGTATCGCTGGGCCGTTTGTCGCTGCCGTTCTGGGCGGTGCAGGCCTTGCCGTCGATGTACACGGTGATTTTCTGCCCGTCCTTGACCAGGGCGACATGGTGCTCCTTGCCGTCGGCGGGGAGCTTTTCCTTGGTCACATAGGGGGTCTCCCAGCCGCCGATGTTGGAGGCCAGGGTGCCGTCCGACCGGCGGTACAGCCCCTCCATCAGGATGCCCCGCTGCATGGGCGTGGCGTCGCTGCCCGCCTTCAGGGTCACCTTGGCGGAAATGGAGAACTGGCCGGAGGCGTTGTACAGGTAATCCATGTCCTTGTAATCGTCCAGGCCGTCGAAGGTCATGGTCTCGGCGTATTTTTTCAGCAGCACCGGCTTGCCGTCCATGGGCACGGTGTCGGTGTCCTTCAGCTGGGTAATCAGCGCCTCCGGCAGGGCCATCTTATACAGATACACGTTCCGGATGGTGCCGTTCCACACGCCGAAGCCCACCTCGGGCAGGGTGGTCACCCCGGCAGGGAAGGTCTTCTGCGCCTTGGGCTTGGACACGGGGTCGTTGGCCATGATATAGGCCATGTTGGTCTTGGTGCCGTCCAGGGACACCGCCAGCTTCTGCGCGCCGTTCATGGCGAAGGTCAGCTTGTTGCCGCTGACCGTGGGCTTGATGCCCAGGGACTCGGGGTAGACCTTGACGGCGGAGGCGTTGAAGGTGCCCCGGTTCTTGGTGATGGACACCTCCGCCCGGCCCGACAAATCGAAGCTGATGAGCGGGCTGTTCTGCACCTTGGGCTCGATGGTGTTGCCCTTGCCGTCCACCACCCGGGTGTTGGCCGGCAGCTCCGGGTCAACCTTGACGTTGTAGGCCGCCACCTTCTGCCAGTCCTTGCCGCCCCCCTTGACCTGGAAGGTGTAATCGGTGTTTTTCAGCCCGGCGGGCAGGCTGGCCGGCGCGGCGTACAGGGTCAGCGCCGGGGGCGCGGACACCGCCGTGCTCCCGCTGGTGGCCTTGGTGCCGCCGGAGGGGTTGGTTTTGTCCCCGCCGCCGGGCACGGTCACCACCATGGTGCCGCCGCTTAAGTCGGTGACGATTTCGGTGGCCGGGGCGCTGCCGGTGGTGGAATCGCCGGATCCGCTTGTCTCCTGGCCGGACGCCGCGCCGGATTCCGGCGCGCTGACCGGCGTTTCCTCCCGGCGGCAGGCGGACAGGCTCCCGGTCAGAGCGGCGGCCAGCAGCATGGCCGTGACCGCCCGCAGGGCGCGCATGGACTGCTTCATAGGGCTTTCATCCTTTCTTTATTGGAACCGGATATCCTTGGTGTAGTTGCCGATGAGGAAGTCGCTGCCCGGCCCGGTCACCCGCCGGCCGTTGAGCACGACCCTCTCGAAGGTCACGCCCTCCACCAGCCGCTCCGGCCCGTCCCCGTGGATGACGGACATCAGCGCGTTGTCCCCGGTATAGGCAATGTCCCGGAAGGTGACGTTCCGGATGGCGCGGCCGCTGGATTTGCAGTAATCCGGGTTGTTCCACACCCGCAGGTTGAACAGCTGGTTCTTCTGGAAATCCTCGATGCGGATGTTCGAGAACAGCACGGTGTCGATGGTCACGTCGTTGGCGGCGTTCAGGGCCAGCACGCCCTGATAGTCGCTGTAGCCCGCCTTGCTGTCCAGCACGTCGATATCCTCAAAGGTGAGGCCGCGGATAACGTCCTGCCCGCCCGGCGCGGCGTGGATGCCGCCGTATATGGCGTGGGCCGCGTCGTTTATCAGGGTGCAGTGCCGCACGGCGATGTTCTCCGCGTTGCCCGTGTAATGGGTGAAGGAGGCATAGACCGCGATGCAGTCGTCGTTGGAGCGGATGAAGCAGTCCTCCACCGCGACGTTGCGCGAGGCCTTGATGTGCACGCCGTCGGTGGCCCCCAGGCGGCTGAACATCCGCACGTCGGTGAAGGTCACCCCGTCCGACTCGCACAAATGGCTGCACATGGAGCGGGGGTCGAGGATGGTGATCCCCTCCACCCGCAGGTTTTCGGCGTAGAGGCTGACGATGGACTGGCCCGGCGACTGCCAAATGATGCCCCGGCCCCGCACCGCGGCGTTCTTCACGCCGTAGGCGAGGATCCGCCCCTTGACCACCGCGCCGGGCTCCAGGTACAGGGTCTGGTTGTCCATGAGGCAGAAATCGTGGGACACGCCGCCCGCCCCCAGCAGGAGGCTGGCCGAGGTTTTGGGCAGGGCCCGCTGCTCGGTTCCAGCCGCCCGACCGTTTATGTAGAAGGTCAGCTCCATCCCCTGCTTGACCAGGGCCACGTCCGTCCAGGCCCCCATGGGCACCTTGTCCGTGGAGAAAAAGGGGTATTCCCAGCTGCCCAGGTTGGTGTAGAGCACCCCGTCCGACCGCACGGCGAGCAGGCCGCTGAACACCACGTTTTCCACCCCCGGCCGCGCGGGGTCGAGGTATATCCGGGCCGTCAGCGTGTAGGCGTTCTCCCCCGTCTGGAGGGCGTAGCCGGTGGGCACCGCGTCGTCGTGGCCGTCCAGGCACAGGGCGGGCGGGCCGTAATCGGCGGCGATCGAGGGGTTCCCGACCGGCCGCCCGTCCTTATCGCCCGCCTTGTCGGCGAAGTCCTCCGCCAGCGGCCACCAGGCGTCCGGGCCTTCCGGCAGCTCTCCCCGGCCGTATCCCTCCAGCTCCCCGGCGGTCAGCGCCCGGGTATAGACGGCGGCGTCCCGGATGCCGCCCTTCATCCCCTCGGTGCCGGTTTCGGGGAAGGTGTGCACCCCCGGCCCCAGGCGCACGACGTTCGGGTCGTCCGGCGCGGGCGCTTCCTCCGGCGTCCCGGCCATGATATACACCATCCGCTGCCGGTCGCCGTCCAGGGAAAGGGTGACCTTCCCGGGCTGGCGCAGGGTGAGGACGGCCGTCCCGTCCTCCATCTTCAGCGGCAGCTTTTTTGAGGCCGGATGGGCCTGGGCGGACGCGATAGGCCCGCCGTCCGCCCGCCGCACCCGCACCTGCACCCCGCCGGTGAAATCGAACAGCACCATCGGGCTGTCGATGACCGGGTCGTCATCGCTGCTGTTCTGCTGAAAATCCGGATCGATTTTGACGTTGTACACGTCCAGCTCCCGCCACTCCCCACGGAGCGGCCGCGCCTCGATGCGATAGGCGGTGTTGCGCAGCGCCTCCGCCTCGGGCGCGATGGGATAGGTCACCAGCTGACCCCCGCCAGAAAACATCCAAATCCCTCCTGCCGTCAGCAGGCCGGCGGCCACCACCGCCGCCGCCAAGCCGACGCCTTTTTGTCTTGTTGTCAGCGACATCACGCCTCCCCCCTGTGTCCTGCTGGTTTTCATTATATATTGCACAGTCGGCAAATACAATTGCCATTTATTTTAGATTTATTCCACATTTTTGTCTCGGCGGAAGGGGACAGCAAATATTCGGAAGAAAGCGTAAAAAATTGGGCGTTGCTGGACAGAATGCCTATGCTCTATAATGAAACCAGAGCAAAACCGGACAGTTTCCACGAAAAGCAAGCCGGTTCTTTCATTTTACACCATTGTGAGGAGGAGCGATATGGAAATCCCAGGAAAACGCCTGCTGGCCGGCGCGCTGGCGGCGCTCATCGCCGGAGGCGGCGCGGCCGCCGTACAGCCCGTCCCCCGGGCGCGGGCCGCGTCCCGCACCGTCACCGAGACCTATGCCTCGCCCCGGCACGGCAACGAAACGGGGCTGGGCACCGTGTGGCTGTATGAGGCGGAGAAAATCCAGTCCTCGCAAAGCCTGACCAGCGGCCAGTACATAGCCATGACCAAGGACGCGAACGGCAACTACGTCGGCGAGGCCGGCAACAAGGCCACCATCCGCGTCAACGAAAGCCAGAACAAGGCCGCCTACCCCATGGCGGCCACCATCGAGGAAAACGCGGTGCTGGCCTTCGCCGCCCCGCGGGCCGGGACGATAAGCGTCGCCGAAACCGCCGCCCGGCTGGACGGCTGGAACCCCGCCGACTTCGACGGGGCGGGGCTGTCGGTTTACAAGGACGGCGAGCGGATATGGCCCGCCGAGGGCGATAACCCGGTGGTCACCGACACGCCGGTGACCGTTCCCGCCCTGCCGGACATCGCCGTCGAGGCTGGCGACAAGCTCCGTTTTGTGGTGGACATCGGCCGGGTGGGCGGCACCCAGTGGGGCGACACCGTCATCTGGCCGGTCACGCTGTCCCTGTCCTATGAAAAGGGCGGCCGGCCGACGGAGAGTAAGACCTACGCCTCCCCCACCCCGAGCCACCCGGACGGGCAGGACACCCTGTGGCTGTACGAAGGGGAAACCGTGCCGGTGGGCAGCTACTTCTCCGGCAATTTCGCCCCCATGACCAAGCAGGCCGACGGCACCTATCTGGGCAGCGCCCCCAATTACAAGGCCAAGGCGGGCATCCAGTGGGATGACGGCTATCTGCTCAAGCCCAACGTGGAGGAAAACGCGGTGCGCACCTTTGTCGTCCCCCAGGCGGGGACCGTGTCCATCGCCGCCTCCACCGCCTCCCTGGCCGCCTGGAACGATGCCTGGGACGGCGTGGGCGTGGCGATCTATAAAGACACCACCAAGCTCTGGCCCACCGACAGCGACCACAAAATCGCCGGCAGCGCGCCGGTGGCTGTCCCCGCCCTGGCCGACATCGCCGTGGAGGAGGGGACCAAAATCCGCTTCGTGGCCGACGTGGGCGGCGCCAACGAGTGGGGCGACGAATTGCTCTGGCCGGTAAGCCTGACCCTGACCAGCGAAGCGGATCTCGGCCCCATCGACACACAGACCTATACCGCGCCCCAGTACGGCGCGCAGTACGGCCTCGGCACCCGCTGGGTCTACGAGGCGGAAACCTTCGCCGCGGGCAGCGCCCCCCATTCCGGTGTGTTCTCCCTCATGGCCAAGCAGGACACCGTCACCGAGGGCGGGCCCTACTACCTGGGCCAGGGCGCGACCTGGGGCGCCAAGCTGGTGTTCGAGAAGGCGTCCTATAAGCTGCAGCCCAACGCCGAGCAGAACGCGGTGCTGACCTTTATCGCCCCCGGCTACGGCCAGGTGTCGCTGCCCGAGACCGCGGTTACCCGCTACGGCGGCGCACAAGACGCCAACGACGGCGCGGGCCTGTCCATCTATCTCAACGATCAGAAAATCTGGCCGGCGGACGCCGAGCACCAGCTGGTGGACGCCAGCATGGGCAACCGCTTCACCGTCCCGGCCATCGAGGCCGTCGAGGTGGAGGAGGGCGACGCCCTGCGCTTCATCGTGGATCTCGGCCCGACCGGCGGCAACGAGTGGTGCGACGACATCGACTGGCCCGCCAGCGTGACCTATACCGGCAGCCGCGCCGACGCGGCGGACAAGGTGGAGGATCCGATCATCTCCGAACCCACCCCGCCCGACCCCGGCGAGGACGACAACAGCGCCTTTGAGGCGGCGGAATACAAGGCCCCCGGCGAGGGCGAGCTGAAATGGCCCGACGTGTGGCTGTTCGAATACGAGACCCGCGCCGAGGACGGGGCGGCCACCGGGACGTTCACGCCCATGACGGTGGATCTCAACGGCGACCGGCTGGCCTACGGCACCGACAAGGCGGCGGATTTCAGCGCCGCCCTCCACGCCCAGGCCCTCTTCTTCACCGAGAAAAAGGACGGCTATCTCACCTATCCCATCCAGCCCGGCAACACCCAGAACGCCGCCATCACCTTCATCGCCCCCAAGGAGGGCGTCATCAAGATTCCCCAGGCCACCGTCAAGCGGTACGGCGGCGTCGCGTCCTGCGACGGGGACGGGGCGGCGCTGCGCATCCTGGTGGACGGCAGGCAGGTCTGGCCCGCCGAGGGGGAAACCGCCCTGGTCTCCAACGCCAACCACAACACCCTGACCATCCCCGAAATCCCGGACATCGCGGTAAACATGGACACCACCGTCCGGTTCGTGGTGGATATGGGCGAGGCCAACAACTGGTGCGACGCGGTGATGTGGCCGGCGGCGGTGACCTACACCAAGTCGGCGGAGGACGACAAGGATCCCACCGACATCGAGGAACAGAAAAAGGCCATGGAATTCCACTCCCCCACGCTGGAGAATCCGGCCCTGGGCATTGTGTGGAAATACGAATACGAGGACGTCACCGGCAGGAGCGAGCTGTACTCCGGCGTGTTCGGCGACATGGTGAAAAAGACCACCGACATCGGTCTGTATCAGGGCAACCGGCAGCTGGACGAAGCCGCCCACGCCCTGGTGCTGAAGAAGGAAGGGGCTCTGCCCATGCGGCCGGGCGCCGACCAGAACGCCATTCTCACCTTCGTCGCGCCCCGGGCGGGTACCCTGAACATCCTGGCCACCGAGGCGGTGCGCGCCGGCGGCGGGGACGGAACGGGCCTGTCCATCATCCTCAACCGGAACCAGCAGCTCTGGCCCGGCGACGGCGCGGCCTTCCTGCTGGACGACGCCGGCGGCAACCGCGTGGCGGTGCCGGCCATCACCGGCCTCCAGGTGGAGGAGGGCGACCTCATCAGCTTCGTGGCGGATATCGGCAAGGTGGGCGGCGACAACCAGGGCGACGAGGTCGTCTGGCCGATCACCATCCGGTACGACGAGCCCGAGCAACCCGAAGATCCCGGCGACAGCAGCGCCCCGGAGGACGGCGGCAGCCCCGACACCGGCGCGGCCGCGGCGGCGCTGCCCCTGGCCCTGGCGGCCGCGGGCGCGGGCCTGCTCCTCGCGGCGCGGGGCGGACACAAACGGCGTGAAAGAAAGGACCGGTAATACGGCGTGAAAAAGCAATGGACAGCCCTGGCGGCGGCGGCCGCCATCACCCTGACCCTCCTGCCCCTTGGCGGCTGCCGCCAGGGCGGCGGGGAAACCGGCGGAGACAGCCCAAAAGACGGCGAGCCGGTGGTGGTGCGGATTTCCATGGATAACAAGCTGATGACCGAAGCGGCCCAGCAGTTTGAAAAGGACAATCCCGACATCAAAATCCAGTTCGAATCCCCCTCCGACGACGAGCAGAAGCTGATGTCCGGCCTTGCGGCGGGCACGGCCCCCGATATTTTGCGCATCCTCGGCGCCCAGCAGCTCAGCGGCTACGTGGTCAAGGGCATCGCCCTGAATCTCGACGACTACTTTTCCAAAAGCAGCCTCATCCGCGCCGACGACATGGAGGACATCTGCAACACCTACCGCTTCGACGGCAAAAACATCGGCAAAGGCTCCTTCTACGGGCTTCCCAAGGACTGGAGCAACGACCTGGCCATGTTCGTCAACAAATCGGTGTTCGAGAAAGCCGGCATCCCGGTGCCCAGCACCACCGAGCCCATGACCTTCGAGCAGGCGTTCGAACTGTCGGGCAAGCTGAACCAGAAGGACAGCAGCGGCCGCATCACCCAGCTCGGCCTCTTCAACGCCCTGATGCCCAATCAAATTCTCGACTACGGCATGTTCCTCTATCACCTGGCCGCCCTGGATCTCAGCCTGTGGAGCGACGATTTCTCCCACTCCCGCTGGACGGATCCACAGGTCAAGGCGGCGGTCAAGGTCTGGATGGACGCCAAAATGAAGATGCAGATCCCCTCCTCCCTCATGGACGTCACCGGCGTGGGCATTTTCTCGGACAAGAAAATCGCCATGGAGCTGTGGGGCTTCTGGGAAGGCTCGGTCTTCAAGCAGGACGCCAACATCAAGGACGATCTGGACGACGTGATCATGGTTCCCTCCCTCTACCCGGAGGGCGGCAAAAAAGCCACCGCCTCCACCTTCGCCACCGGCGGCATCATCTACAGCAAGACCAAGCATCCGGACGAGGCGTTCCGGGTGTTCGAATGGTATTTCGCGGGCGAGCCGGCGAAAATCCGGGCCCAGAGCGGCTGGGGCATGCCGGTGTTCAAATCCCTGAAGCAGTATATCCCCCGGGACACGGCCTTTGAAAAGCAGATCGCCGAGGTCGCGGAAAAGGATCTGGAAAACCTGATTTACATCCAGCCCAACCCCTATCTCAGCTTCAACTACGAATCGGTCATCACCCGCTTCCTCCAGCCCGCCCTGTACGAAATCGAAACCCTGGACGAGTCGCTTGAGAAGCTGCAAAAGGAAACCGACATCCTCATCCAGGAGGGTATGGAAACCGCCAAAAGCCTGAAATGACAAGCCGCCCGCCCCTCGGCAATCAGGGGGGCGGGCGCGGAAAGGCCTGACTGCCATGCGCGTCTCACAAAAGGAAAAAACCAAGGTGTCTCCGCTGAAGAAAAAGGAGGAGCGCACCTTTTACGCCCTCATCTCCCCGTTTATCCTGTCGTTTGTGTTCCTGTCCGTTTTCCCGATGGGCATGGGCCTGTTTCTGAGCTTCACCAACTATTCCGGCTTCAACCTGGACACCGCCAAGTGGGTGGGCCTGTCCAATTACCAGAAGGTGTTCAACGACAGCGAGGCCATGCATTCCCTGCTGCGTACCCTGGAGCTGAGCCTCATCATCATCCCCCTGACCATGATCCTGGCCTTCATCCTGGCCATGATGCTGATTCAGAACGTCAAGTTCCAGGGCGGCTTCCGCACCATCTACTACCTGCCGTCGGTGGTGCCCTTCGTGGCCGCCGGCCTGATGTGGAAGATCCTGTTCAGCCGGGATCGCGGCATGCTCAACGCCGTCCTGGGGATGTTCGGCATCGAGCCGGTGTTCTGGCTTGGGCCGGAGATGTGCTCCGCGTCCCTGATCATCATGTGCCTGTGGGGGGCCGGCGGCGGCATTCTCATCAACATCGCGGGCCTCAAGAATATCCCGAACGAGCTGTATGAATCCGCCTCTATCGACGGGGCCCGCTTCTTCACCAAGCTGTTCCGCATCACCATCCCGCTGTTCACCCCCATTCTGCTGTTCAACCTGCTGCTGGCCATCATCGGCAACCTGCAGATGTACGCCCAGCCGGTCATGCTGGCCACCTCCGGCACCGGGCTGCTGGCCGTCCCGTTCAAGGACAACTACCTGTATCTCGTCCATATCTACCAGCAGGTGTTCGGCTCCCAGCGGTTCGGCTACGGGCTGGCGCTGTCCTGGGTCATCGTGGTCATCATCCTGGTCTTCACCCTGCTGGTGCTCAAATCCAGCAAGCGGTGGGTCAATTACGATTTATAACGGGAGAGGAGATACTTTCCATGCCAAGCGGAGAATCGGCCGTGCTCAAGGAACGGCCCAAGGTAAAAAAACGAATCAAATGGAAGAGCGGCCTGCTCCGCGCTCTCCTGTATGTCGTCATCATCCTGTTCGGCGTCACCTTCGCCTTCCCCTTTTTCCTGACGCTGATGAATTCCCTCAAGCCCTTGACCGCCTCGGTGGGGCTCAGCCAGATCATCCCTTCGGAGTTCCACTGGGAAAACTATTATTACGCCGTCACCCTGATCCCCTTCTTCAAGTACCTGCTCAACTCCCTGATCATCGTGGCCATCGTGGTGCCCATGTGCACCATCATCAACATGGTCATCGGCTACGCCTTCGCCCGGCTGCGGGCGCGGGGCAAGGACGTGATGTTCGTCATCGTGCTGTCCACCATGATGATCCCCGGCATTGTCACCATGATCCCCCAGTACATCCTGTATAACGTCCTGGGCATCACCGACACCTTCTTCATCTACGTCCTCGGCAACATCGGCGGCGGCGCCTACAACATCTTTTTGTTCAAGCAGTTCTTCTCCGCCATGCCGGGGGAGCTGGAGGAGGCCGCCAAAATCGACGGCGCGGGCACCCTGCAGACCATCTTCCGCATCTTCGCCCCGGCGGCCAAGCCGGTCATCATCATCGTGGCCATCGGCGCGTTCCAGGGGGCCTGGGGCGACTATATGACCCCCTTTATGTATTTCTCTCCCGAGAAATATCCTCTGGCCATGGCCCTGTTCGGCTCGGTGTCCTATTCCATGCCCGGGGCCCCTCCCGGCATGGTGTACGAGCCGCTGATCAACGCCGCGGCCATCCTGATGACCATCCCGCCCATCATCGGCTTCTTCTTCACCCAGAAGCATATCGTGCAGGGCGTGGTCACCACCGGCCTGAAGGGATAACCCAAAAACTGACAGCCGCCGAAATTCATCCGGCGGCTGTCGTTTGCTATGGAAATATGGTACAATGAAGGCACTACATGGGGGAGGTTTTTTATGTATCGCCTGGTCATTGCCGACGACGAATTCTATATCCGGGAGGGCCTGTGCAAGCTGGATTGGGCCGCGATGGGCATCGAGGTGGCCGCCGCCTGCAAAAACGGCGCGGAGGCCGCCAAATATATCTATGAAAACCCGGTGGACATCCTGCTGACCGACATCAGCATGCCCATCGTGTCGGGGCTGGAGCTTATCCAGGACGTGGGCCGCCGCTTCCCCGCCATCAAAACGGTGGCCCTGACCGCCTACGACGATTTTGAATACATCCGCACCTGCCTGCGCTGCGGCACGGTGGACTACGTGCTCAAGCCCTTCACCGAGGAGGCCTTAAAAAAGACCTTTGCCGCCGTGACGGACATCCTCGACAAGGAAAAGGCCGAGCAGAAGCGGGTGGCCGAACTGGAGCGGGTGAACCGGATGAAAACCCTCGCCCTGCGGCGGGAATGGACGACCAGCCTGTTCCGCGAGAACATGAGCGACGAGCGCATGGAGGAAATCAGCGTGTACTGCGAGCTGTTCCTCGACAGCCCCTGGTACTTCCTTTGCGCCGTCCGCCCGGACGACATGGATAGCCTGCCCGACGCAGACAGGGAGCTGGCGGCCTTCTCCTTCCAGAACGCCATGGAGGATTTCTGCGGGGACGGCGCGGCCTGCTTCGCCATCGGTGAAAATGCCGCCTGTTATTACCTGCGGGGCTTCGACGTCCCGCCCTCGGAGGAGGAGCAGCGTCAGCTGGCGGAGACCATCCGCGGCCGGCTGTACAAGCTGCGGGGCGTGTTCCGCTGTCCCCTGTCCGCGGCCGCCGCCCTGGTGGACGACCGGCACCGCATCGCCTCCTGCACGGCGCTGCTGGACGGATGGCTGGCCCGGGCCGGAGACGACGCGGTGCGGCTGTTCTCCGCCGGGGAGCTGTGCGCCTGCCCCGCGGCCGCCGGCGAGGAGGGGCCGGAGCCGGAGGAGGAGGGAGCGGGCGGCCACGCCCACCTCATCCGCATGGTCAAGGAATACATCCGGGATAACTACCAGAACCCCATCACCCTCCAGTCGGCGGCGGAAAGCGTGTTCGTCAGCCAGTCCTATCTCAGCCACGTCTTCAAGGTGGAAACCGGGCAGAATTTTGTGAAATATCTGACCGATTACCGGCTGCGGGAGGCCTGCCGCCTGCTGCGGGAGACCAACCGCCGCGTCTGCGACATCGTCGGGATGGTGGGGTACGACAGCCCCAAATACTTCTCCGAGGTGTTCAAGCGGGCGTTCGGCATGACGCCCAACGCCTACCGGCGGCAGGGAGGCTCGGAATGACGCATCGAAAAAAATGGATGGCCGTCACCCTGGCGGCCCTGGCGGTGAGCAGCCTGGCCATTGGGTTGGCCGGGCTGTTTCTGCTGCACGCCTCCCTGCTGAAAACGGCGGCGGAACAGCGGGATCTGGTGCAGGAAAACCTGTCCTCCCGCCTGGAAAAGCAGCTGGCATATTTCAGCGGCACGGCGGACTTCCTGTGCGGGAAGGAAACCACCCGTTACCTGACCTCCCTGGCCCGTCTGCGCCCCGAGGAGGACACCCGGGCGCTCAAAGCCGCCTTCGAGGACTACCTGCACGGCACGGCCCTGGATACCGAGAGCATCCAGAGCGTCTGCTTCATCGGGGAAAACGAGAACCAGGCCGGTTATCTGTACGAAACGGCCTCCCGGCGGGAAATTCCCGTGGAGATCCCCGCCACCGACAGCTGGCTGCGCTCCGGGCTGGCGGATCTGCTGCTGGGGGACGGCACGCTTGTCTATATTCAGGACGACGCGGTGGAGGAGGTGCTGGCCCGCCCCTATTTCGAGCGGTATCCGGCGCAGAAGAAGGCCGTGAAGGAGTGGCTGGGCTATCTGTCCGGCCGGTACTGCTACGTGCTGCCGCGGGAACGGTACGGCGTCATCCTCGTGCTGGACAGCCAGGTCTTCGACCGCCTCCATCAGGCGTTCCCCTGGGAGACCGACGGGGCGGCCCTGTGCGCCGGCGACGGGCGGATCCTCTGGCAAACCGGCGAGTGGATAGCCCGGGCGCGGGCCGGCGAGGAACCGGTGCTCCTGGACGGCAGCCTCCCCCTGGCGGATACCAAGCTGCGCCTGTATTACGCCCGCCGGGCCGAGCCCCGCGCGTACTTGCTCTTTGCGGCGGTCTATCTCGGGGCGTCGCTGCTTCTGCTCGCCGTGGCCGTGGCCGCGGTCAACCGCATGGCACGGCGGATCCTCGCCCCCTTCGACCGGCTGACCGACCGCATCCGCGCTTCCATGAGCAGCGACGATTTCGAGCCGATCCCTGCCGACGATCCGGCGCTGTTCACCGGCCGGCCCCTGTATCGGCGCATTTTCCGTCTGTTCGCCGTCGGGCTGCTGCTGCCCGCCGTCTGCCTGGGGCTGCTGTCCTCCCTGCTGACCAACCGCATGCTGGCCTCCCGGCTGACCGGCGTCGCCGCCCTGCACGCCGCCGCCCTACAGGGCGCGCTGGACGACAGCCTGGCCATCAGCGAGAGCATCCTTAAGATGATCTCCGGCAAGCCCGATTTTGCCGAGGCGGCGGCCCTGTCCATCGACAGCCTGGAATCCGGCGACTACCGGGAGCGGGCGCTGGAGCTCAATTCCTATATCAACCGCTATCCCCTGGGGATGTTCAACGTGGCGTATCTGGCCCTGCAGGACGTGGAGGGCCACGCCAAATACCAGTCCCTCTACCTGGACGAGGAGAGCGCCGAAAGCCAGCTGAGCCGCTTCAGCCTGCTGGATCAGCCCGACGCCCTGGCGCAGGTGCGGGCGCTGGAGGGGGACGCCGGCCTGCTGCTGTGCGCCAATTTGTACAAGCAGCCCGCCGTGGCGGCCGTGCAAAAGCTGTACGACCCGCAGGGCAAGGTGGCGGGCTACCTGCAAATGGTGTATAACCAGAGCTATTTCCAGGAGATCAGCACCCGGCAGACGGTCGGCTTCCTGGTGTTCCGGCGAAGCGACCGCCAGCTGGTGTACAACAGCGGGGCCGACGGCTTTGCCAAAGTCCTGGAGGAGAACGCCCTGCGGCCCGGGGAAAGCCTGTCGCTGCATGTCGGCGGGCGGGGGTACCTCCTCAACACCCGCGCCGTGGACACCACCGACTGGATGCTGGCGGTCTTTCAGCGCACCGACGACCTGATGAGCGTGGCGACGGCGGTCCTTTTGCAGGACGCCCTGCTGCTGGCCGTCCTGCTGGGGCTGCTGCTGCTCCTGTCCCTGCGTCTGGCCCGCTGGATGAGCCAGCCCCTGCGGGCCATCGAGCAGGATCTGGGCCGGGTCATCGAAAACGGCTGCCGCGGCTTCGTCCCCTATACGAAAAAGGATGAGCTCAGCCGCCTGGTGGATACCTACAACCAGGTCATCGGCCAGCTCAACAGCCTGATGGACAGCATGGTGGAGAAAAAAACCATCGAGCAGCGGCTGACCACCCTGCAAACCCAGGCCGAGCTGGAAAGCCTGCGGCAGCAAATCGCCTCCCACTTTTTCCGCAACACCCTGGAAAACATCCACATGCAGATCCAAAACGGGGACAAAGACAGCGCCTGCCGGATGCTGATCGCCCTATCCCGCCTGTTCAGCTACGGCATGACCAACCAGGATCGCATCGAGCTGGAAAAGGAAATCGACTATGTGGAAAACTACATCACCATCCAGCGCTATCGCCTGCACGACGCCTTCACCGTGCGCTGGAACATCGACGAGAACGCCCGCCTGACGGTGGTGCCCAAGCTCATTCTCCAGCCGCTGGTGGAGAACTGCATCACCCACGGCCTGTACGAATATCAATCGGGCGGCCTCATCACCATCAGCGCCGTCCGCCGGGACGACCGCCTGGAGCTTCAGGTTGCCGACAACGGGGTGGGCATGTCGGCCGGGGAGCTGGAGGAGCTCCGGCAGTCCCTGCGGCAGCCCGACGACGCCGACAAGCGCAGCGGGCTGGCGCTGAAAAACATTTACACACGGCTGCGCCTGTACGCGGGCGAAGGCGCGGACATGACCATCGACAGCCGCCCCATGCGGGGCACCACGGTCCGCATCCGCCTGCCGCTGACCCCGCCCCCGGCTTGAACAACGCCTCCCGACGCGGTTTGTATGCCGCGTCGGGAGGCGTTGTTTATCGGGTTATTCGGCGTCGCGTCCCTCCAGCCATAGCTGGCGCACCCGTTCGTATACCTCGTCGGGAACGTCGGCCTCAGGATACGCGGTGAGGGGCAGCAGCTGATCCCCCGCCACGGCGGGATCGGTGCAGGCGTTGTCCTGCCGCCACGCGTCCCGTTCCTCCGGGTTGCGCAGGTTGGGCACGTCGATGGGAACGCCGCCGTTCAGGATGGAGCGGAAAGCCAGTATCCCGCAAATCCCCATGTCCACCGCCTGGTACACGTCCAGGCTGTAAGCGCCGTCCGGGCGGCCCAGAATCTTTTCAATGAAAAAGTGGGTGGCGTAAAAATCGCTGCCGTTATGGCCGCCCACGCCGCTGGCCGCCACCAGATCGGGCGAAACGAATTTCTCCGGGACATAGGTGCTCAGGTCGCCCTTGCACAGCTGCTCGCCCTCCCGGTACACGGTCAGGCGCGCGCCGTCGAAACGCTCGGTTTCCATCATGCCCTTGGTGCCGTACACCTCGTAGTTGATGCTGCCCGGCTCCCGCTTGAGGCCGCCGTGCACGCTCTTGGCTATCGCCCCGTTGTCCAGCACCAGCATCTCCACCCCGCCGGCCTGCCCGCCCGGATGCCCGAGCGCCGTCATCTGCGGGTTGGGCGGGGTCTCGTAGCCCGTCACCCGCACAGGCCGCCGCCCGGTGATGGCCAGCATCGGCCCGATGCTGTGGGTGCAGTAAAAGGTGGGGTACATCCGGTTGCGCCAATGGTTCCGGTCGCCGTAGGTAATCCCCGGCCAGATGGCCGCGCAGTCGTGGATATACTCACCCTCGGCATAGGTGACCTCGCCGATATCCCCGTTCTTGTACCGCCGCCACATCTCAAAGGTGTTGTCCATATAGCAGTAGTTTTCCGCGTAGGCGTACACCTTGCCCGATTCCTCCACCGCCTCGATAAGGGCCACCGCCTCGGCCATGGTCTGGCAGGGCAGCACCTCGCTGAGCACGTGCCGGCCCGCCCGCAGCAGCCGGATGGCATAGGGCGCGTGCTCGTTGGCGTAATTGGCCAGCACCACCGCGTCCATGTCGTGCTGGAAGAACTCCTCAAAATCCTCGTAAAGGGCGACCTGGATGTGCGCCTCCTCCGCCAGCTTGCCCACCTCGTCCAGCAGCAGGCGGTGCCGATCGCACACCGCCACCAGCGCGGCGTCCGGGTGGTAGGCCAGCACCTGTATCATGGTTTTGCCGCGGAAAGCGCCGAATACGCCGATGCGAATTTTGTTTGCCATTTTCCAAACCTCCTTGATGCTTCTGCTACCATCATGCCAGCTTACGCCGTTTTTTGTAATGTGCGAAATGCTCAAATATGTCCGCGGCTTTTTAAGCAGGTCGGCCATTGCGCGAAACGCCGTTCCATGGGATGATGGATCTATGCGGAAAGGAGATGGCGCCATGGATAAGGACGCGGGATGCATCCGCGAAATATCCCGCCGGGTGCGGCTGTCCAAATCCACGGTGGCCAAGGCGCTGCACAACTGCGGGAACGTGGACGTCGGCACCAAGGAGGCGATCCTGCGGGCCGCCCGCGAGGTGCAGTACGACCCGGCGGGCGCGCGGCGCGCCAAAATCCAAGCGGGGGAAACGGTGGTGGGCGTTGTCCTGCCCATCAACCCGTACGCATTCTGGAACGAGGCCATCCGCGGCGTCAAGGACGCCATGGCCGCCCTGAAAGGCGCGCATCTGACGCTGAGCCTGTACGCCGGCATGCACAGCGAGACCGACGCCTTATACTGCCTCGATTATATGGAGGATATGCGGGCGGATGTGCTGGTGGTCACCCCGGCCCCTTTTCCCGCCATGACCGAGCGGCTGCGCGGTATCGCCGCGCGCATCCCGGTGGTTTTCTTCAACGAGACAGCGGACGGCGTCCCTTTTCTTTTCTACGCCGGGGCGAATTTCTATCAGGACGGGATGCGCCTGGCGCGGGCGTGCCGGGACGCGCTGGCCCTCCGGCCGGACATCCTGTGGATACACGGCGCGCATACGCCCATGTCGCGGCGGCGGGACGAAGGCTTCCGCCTGGAAATCCAGGCGCTGCTTCCCGCTCTGCGCTGGACAGGCGAGGTGGACGTGTCGGCCATGACCCCCTCCCTGCTGTCCGCCCAGCTGGCCCGCGCCCTGCACGAACGGGAACGGGCGTTTCACAGCGTCTATGTCTCACAGGACATCCTGCCGCAGGTATGCCTGGCCCTGCACAAGCTCCGCCTGGACGGCGTGACGGTGTGCGGCTATGAAAGTCCCGGCCGGAACGAGGCCTATCTGAACCGGAACGCGCTGGCCGCCGTGATCCGGCAAGACCCGTATCGGCAGGGTTACCAATGCATAAGGCGGTGGGCGACTGGCTGTCGCAGGGGCGGCTGCCGGATAACCGGCATTTGTATATAGCCTCCCGGCTGCGGGACGGCGCGGAGGAGGAGCCCCTATGATGACACTTGCCGCGGCCGGCGTGTTATTTTCCGTCCAGTTTCTGTTCACGAAGCAATATCAGATCCGCGCGGGCGCCGGCTGGCGGCCGGCCATATGGATGCTGGTGTTCGCCAATCTGTGGATGGGATTCCTGTTCCTGTCGGCGGGCGGGTTTCGGCTGCGCATCCTGCCGGCGTCCCTGCTGTACGCGGTGGTATACGCCGTCTGCGCGGCGGTGAACAACGCGGCCTCCCTGTTCGCCATGCGCCTTGGGAAGGTGGCGGTGGTCACCCTCTTCAGCCTTTCCGGCGGCCTTCTGCTGCCATCCGCCTACGGCGTGATACGGCTGGGGGAACCGCTGACCGCCGGGAAGGCGGCGGGTACCCTGCTCATCGTGCTCGCTTCCTTCGGTTGTCTGTTCGGGAAACAGGACGAGCGGGCCGCCGGGAGCTCCCGGCGGCGCTTCTGGCTCCTGTGTTTCGCGGTGTTCGTTTCCAACGGCATGGTCAGCGTGGTGACGAAAGCGCACGCCATTCGCGCGGATACGGGTTCCAGCCGGGAGTTTTTAACGCTGACCTCTCTTCTGGGCCTTATCGCCTCCGCGGCCATCCTGCTGCCCGGCCTTTTGAAACGCACAGACGAAGCCGGCGCCGCCGGACTTCGCGCCCGGATCGGACGCGACCTCGGGGGAAAGCGCGCCGCGTGGACGCTGGTGCTGCTGACCGGCGGATACGCCGTGTGCAACGGCTTGGCCAACGTCTGTTCGATGCACACGGCCAAAACCATGGATTCCTCCCTGCAGTTCCCCCTGCTCAGCGCCATGGTCGTGGTGTTCACCGCCCTGCTTGCCTGGGCCGTTTTTCACGAAAAGCCCGGCCGAGGCGACGCCGCCGGCCTCGGGCTGACCGTGGCCGGCATGGCCCTGCTGGTACTGTAAGCGCGGGGTTCGTCTATTCCCCGGAAAATACCGACGCCCGCCATCCTTTTATAAAGGATGGCGGGCGCTTTTGCATGCACGCGTCAATCGGGGGATTTCAGATAATGGGAGGGCAGGCGGCCCGTGTACTGCTGAAACACCTGGGTGAAGTAGCTCATGTTGTGAAACCCGACCTTTTCCGCTGTCTGGGTCACGCTGCGGCAGCCCTCGTCGAAGAACTGCTTGGCCTTGCTGATGCGGTACATCATCAGATAGTAGCGGAAGCTCTGGCCGAACTGCTGCTTGAACAGCCGGCAGAAATAGCTCTGGGTATACCCCAGCTTGTCCGCCACATGGCGGGAGGTAATCTCATGGGCGTAATACGACTGGATAAACGCGAACACCTCGCGGCAGAACTGGTTGTTCCCCGCGTCCACGCTCCTGGAACGCACCAGATGATTCTGGCGGAGGAGCCCGAAAAACACGAGGAGGCTGCCCCGCAGCAGCATCTCCCGGCAATCGGCATGGGCCCCGCAGGCGATGAGCGCCTGCTCAAAGCAGGCGGCAAGCGGGCCATGCAGAGGATGGGTCGCGGGCACCAGCGGCACCGTCTCGTATTCCCCCTGCTCCAGCAGACGGCTGAACGCCTCTTCCTCCAGCAGCGACAGGTCAAAGGACAGACAGTCCGCGAAAAAGGAGCGGCCGATTTCCACCTCGATGGCATGCAGCGCGTAGGAGTTGACCAACACCAGATCCCCGGCCGACACCGTGTACGGAATGTCGCCGATGGTAATGCGCACCTGGCCGCTCGTGATGGACAGCAGCTCAAACTCCTTGTGATTATGCAGGGCGGTCACGGTCTCCGGCATCGTTTTCGCTGCCCGGGCGATCTCGCAGGAGGCGATAGGCAGGACACGATACCGCAATTTGAAAATATCGTGCATCATGCGGCGACTTCACTCCCCTCGCACTAAGAGTAAATCTTCCAAGCAAAAATGTCAATAGCGTGTTATTATATATCAATCGCGGGACTATATCCATTATATTTAATATGTTAAACTAATGGCATGGAAATAATATACAATTTATATAACAGAATAGATCTTCATTAAAAAATCTCAACGCATGTACCGAGCAAGTGCCAAACAGACGGCCAGCCGCCATCCGACAAAAAATGTCAAACAAGCCGGAGGAATCACTATGGAACACGCAACGCCCGCATCGGAGAGGATCCTACATATTAAGGAAAAGAGGATATGCCTGGACAGCAGCGCCGTGCTGTATGCCCGCCCCTTTGACGAACAAAGCCTGCGGGAGGACTTCGAGGCGACCGGCGGCCAGTGGCGGGCGGAGGCGGACGGCTGGATTGTCGGAGAAACCAAACGGGACGGCGCGGGCATCCTGTATTCCCGGGCCAGCTACGAGGGGGATATCCTGCTGGACTTTATCGCCCAGCCCGTCCCCCCCTGCTGCAACGATTTGAATTTCGCCTGGAAGGCCTCCGGATGGAACTACGAAAAAGACGACGCGGACAAGGGCTACATCGGCGGCCTGGGCGGCTGGTGGCTGAACCGGGCCGGCATCGAAAAATACCCGGGATGCGTCCCCTTCGTATCCACCAGCCTGTACCCGCTGGAAGCCGCGAAAACCTACCATATCCAGGTGGGCAGCGTGGGCGGCCACTGCTTCCTGTTTGCCAACGGCGCCCTGGTGGTGGAGATGATCGACCCGCAGCCGCAAACCCTGGACGGCTGCGGCCGGTTCGGGCTGGGCACCTATGCGTCCGCCATCCGCTTCACCGGGCTGACGGTCTACCGCCCCTTTTACGAACCAACGTGTTTTTCTTATCTGCATCAATAAAAGCCGGTTCTCTCCATTCGGAAGCGCCTGTGCGCGGAAAGGGTTGGATGTTCTCATGGGAAAAAGCAGACTCAGCAAAAAGAGGGAAGCGATCGGCTGGATATTCATCCTTCCCTGGTTTATCGGTTTCCTTCTGTTGTTTGTGCAGCCGATGGTGAGCTTTTTCCGCTATTCCTTTTATCAGTTTGCCTTCGAGGGGGACGGCTTTGTTTTGAAGCCGTTGGAAAACGGCATCTGGGGCCAGTACATACAGGCGCTGACCGGCGACGCCGAATTTCCCCGGCTGATTTTCGAGGCGTTCCGGGATCTCGTCTACCAGGTGCCGGTTATCGTGTTTTTCAGCCTGTTCACCGCCACCATCCTCAACCAGAAATTTCACGGCCGCATGATTATGCGCGCTATCTTTTTTCTTCCCATCATCGTCACCGCCGGTGTGGTGGCGGAAATCATTAAGGCGGACATGAGCTCCATCGTGGCGCTGCCAGCCGCCGGCGCCTCCAACATTTTCGACGTGACCATTCTAACCCAGTTTCTGCTGGAAAGCGGCCTGCCGAACGGCCTGGTGGATATTCTGACCGGGATGATCGCCAACGTGGCCGACCTGGTGTGGAAAAGCGGCATCCAAATCCTGATTTTCATGGCCGCCCTCTTGTCCATCCCCTCGTCGTTCTACGAGGTGGCGCAGGTGGAAGGGGCCAGCGGCTGGGAAACCTTTTGGAAAATCACCTTCCCCACCGTGTCCCCCTTCGTCCTGGCCACAATTGTCTATACCATCATCGACAGCTTCACCAGCTACGACAACCAGGCCATGCGGTATATCCGCGACTACTTCATGAAGGACATGAACTATTCCTATGCCGCGGCCATGGCCTGGATGTACTTCCTGCTGGTGCTAATCATCCTGGGGCTCGTCGTCCTCCTCTGCCGCCGGATGCTTTTTCAAAAAGAACGCTGAAGGAAGGGAGTGCCTCCATGGCAAGGAAGAAAAACCGTCGGGAACTGCCGGATCTCCGGAGCATTCAGATATCCCCGGCCTACTACGCGGGAAAATGCGTGGGCAATCTGCTGCGCTGGCTGTTTCTGCTGGCCATCGCGTTTATTATCCTGTACCCCCTGCTGTATATGGTGAGCATGGCCTTCCGCTCCCCCAAGGATTTCATGGATATCACGGTGGTGTGGCTGCCCAAAACGCCCACCTGGGACAACTTCCGCACGGCGGTGGTGGATGTCCATCTACTGGAAGCCATGAAAAACACGGTGCTTATCGCGGTGGGCAGCTCGCTGCTGCAAATCCTGGTGACCTGCCTGGCCGGCTATGGCTTCGCCCGGTTTCATTTCAAGGGATCCACCCTGCTGTTCATCATGGTGGTGTTCACCATCGTGGTGCCGCCCCAATTGTTGGGGATGCCCAACTACCTGCTGATGTCCAATTTTGATGTCTTCGGCATCATCCGGCTGATAACCGGCGCCCCCTCCGGCCTGAGGCTGCTCGACTCCCCGCTGGCGTTCTTCCTGCCGGCCGCCCTGGGCCAGGGCCTGCGGGCCGGGCTGTTCATCCTGGTGTTCCGGCAGGTGTTCGCCGGCATCCCCGCCGAGCTGGAGGAAGCCGCGCTCATCGACGGCTGCGGCTACCGCAAAACCTTTTTCCGGATCATGCTGCCCAACGCCCGCACCTCGCTGCTGGTCTTCTTCCTGTTCTCCCTGGTGTGGTACTGGAGCGATTACTATCTGGCCTCCATCAATCTGTCGTCGGTGCAGACGCTGGCCACCCGGATTGTGGATTTGCGCTACGCTCTGGAGGTGATCCTGCCCCGGGAGCATTTTACCGTGTATTACATCATCCCCATCGAGCAGGCCGCCTGCGTTTTCAGCATTGCGCCGCTGATTCTCCTCTTTCTGGTGGGACAGCGTTTCTTTGTGCAGGGGATCGACCGCACCGGGATCGTCGGATAAGGAGGAGACATGCTGTGTTAAAACCGTGCTTGCGCCGCCTCGGCGCGCTGCTTCTCGCCTTCTTTGTCTGTCTGCCGGCCGTCTGTCCGGCTGCGGCGGCGGAACCAGCTGCGGCGGCGGTGGATGTATACCGCGAGGAAGAGGGCCGGCAGCTGGAGGAAAAAGCGCCGGCGGACTTCTCCTTCCAGGTGCCGGCCGCCGGCCGCTACCAGCTGCAAATCGAATACAAGGCCCCGGAGGGCAAGCCTATCACGCCGCAGGGCTCCCTGGAAATCCTGCAAAACGGCGCCGTTATCAAGGAAACGGCGGTGGAATTCCCGCGGCGGTGGGAAAACGCCGGCGGACAGCCGGCGAACGGCCGCTTTGAACAGGACTGGCAGGGCAACGAGCTGATGCCCACCCAAGTGGAGGTCATCCACTGGCAGACCGTGACGCCCTCCCTGGGCGAGGATCAGGGGCTGAACCTGGCCGCCGGCGCGTATACCCTGCGCCTGACCATGACCCGGCAGCCGGTGCGTATCCGCCGCCTGAGCCTGCTGCCTCTTTCTCAAACGGATGACTACGCCGCCTATGTCCGCGCCATGGAGGCCGGGGGCGCCGTCGACACCGCCGACCGGGAGATCCGGCAGGAGGCGGAGCTGTACGCGCAAAAATCCCATCTGGAAATCACCCTGTCCTACGATCGGATTTCCGCCTCCGTCAGTCCCAACGACCCCTCCAAAATCCGCTACAACACCCTGGGCGGTTCGGGCTACAGCCGGGAGGGCCAATGGGTCTCCTGGAACGTGCAGGTGCCGGAAAGCGGCTTTTACGCGCTGGACGTGGTGTATCGGCAGAACGATACCAACGGCTTCTCCGTGCGGCGGAGGCTGACGGTAGACGGCGAGGTTCCCTTCCGGGAATGCGAAACCCTCGTCTTCCCCTACGCGGCGGACTTCACCTGCCAAACCCTGGCCGACAGCCAAGGAACCCCCTATCGGTTTTACCTGGAAAAGGGCGTCCACGAGCTAAAGCTGGAGGTGGTGATGACCGGCCTGAACGCCGTGCTGCAAGAGCTGTCCTCCATTGTGGAGGAGCTCAACGGCCTGTACAGCCGCATCATGGTGCTGGTCGGCGAGACCCCGGACAGCTACCGGGATTACGATCTGGATACCCACATCGACGGCCTGGTGCCGACGCTGGAGAGCTGCCGCCAGCGGCTGAACGCGCTGGGGGCCAGGATGGACGCCGGTGCCGACAGCGGCATCGCCGGCAGCGGCACCAGCCGGATTTATGAAACCGCCCGCATGCTGGCGGCCATGGCGAAAAAAGTGCGGGGCATCCCTGGCCAAATGGACAATTTCCGCTCCCAAATCAATACCCTGGCCGATTTGCTGGGAGGCATCCGCTCCCAGCCCATGGAGCTGGATTACCTGACGCTCCGCTCCCCCGGCGACGCGCCCGTGCGCACGGGCGGCACCTTCCTCGGACAGCTGCGCTTTCGCTTCCTGGCCTTTCTCTCCTCCTTCATTCAGGATTACGATACCGTGGGCGGCGGGGCGGCGCAGGGAGAGCCCCTGCGGGTCTGGGCCAGCACCAACGATTTGATTTCCACCGGCTATGCCACCGGCCGGGATCAGGCCCAGATACTCAGCCGGCTGATCACCGACAGCTTCACCCCCTCCACCGGCATCCCCGTTACCGTGTCCCTGGTCAACGCGGCGGATACCCTCCTGCCCGCTCTGGTCTCGGGTAAGGGCCCGGACGCGGCCCTGTTCGTCCCCAAAACGGTTCTGATGAACCTGTATTACCGGAACGCCCTGACCGACCTGACCGCCATGCCTGATTACGCCGCCATCGTGCAGCGCTTCTACCCCTCCTCCCTGGTATCTCTGCAGGTGGGGGAAAAGACATACGGCCTGCCGGAAATCCAGACCTATAACATGCTCTTTTACCGCGCCGACATTTTCCGGGAGCAGGAGCTGACGGTTCCGAAAACCTGGGAGGAGTTCTACGCCGTGCTGGCCCGGCTGCAGAAAAAAGGGATGCAGGCCGGCATCGAGGAATCCACCCAGATTTATGAAATGTTCCTGCTGCAAAACGGCGGTACCCTGTATAACCAGGACATGAGCCGGACCAATATGACGGGAAAAGCCTCCATCGAAGCCTTCGCCGCCTGGACCGACCTGTATGTCAAATACGGCCTGCCGAAATCCTTCGATATTCTCAATCGCTTCCGTACGGGGCAGATGCCTCTGGTCATCTCCACGTCCAATTTCTACGGGCAAGTGACCGTCGGCGCCCCCGAAATAGCCGGCCTGTGGAAAATGGCCATGGTGCCGGGCACTGTCCGGGCGGACGGCACGGCGGATCACACCGAGGTCTGCCGGGTGAGCGCCGCCGTCGTCATGGAAAAGTCGCGGCGTCACGCGGACGCCTTCCGGTTCCTCGACTGGTGGACCTCCGACAGTACGCAGGAGCGGTTCGCCCTGGAAACCGAGGCGAAGCTCGGCGTATCCTCCCGCTACTTCCCCGCCAACAAGGAGGTTTTCGGCTCCCTGGCCTGGACGGCGGAGGAAGCGGAGGCACTCCTGGGCCAGTGGAGGCAGGTCAGCGACAATCCCCAGTCGCCCGCCGCCTATTACGTGACCCGAAATCTGAGCAACGCGTTCCGGCGCGTCGCCTACGAATACGAAAACCCGCGCGACGTGATTTTCCGCTATGGGCGGATCGTCGACGAGGAGCTCAGCAGAAAGCGTATCGAATTGGGGCTGGAGGAAGGCCGATGAACAAGCTGCGAAACTTTATACATACCTATGGAAACGCCTATTTCTTCATTGGCTTCTGGCTGATTCTCTTTGTCTTTTTCACTCTCATCCCGATTCTGATGGCGGTGGTCATCAGCTTCACCAACTTCGATATGGTGCAGGCGCCCCGGTTCATCGGGTTCTCCAACTATATGCGGATGTTCCTGGACGACGACATTTTCGTCAAGGCCTTCAGCAACACCATGCTGTTCGCCATCATTACCGGCCCGGTCGGCTATATTCTGAGCTTCGTGGTGGCCTGGTTTATCAACGATATGGGGCGCCTGCTCAAAAATATCCTGACCTTTTTGTTCTATTCCCCTTCCCTCATCGGCAGCGCCTATCTGATGTGGACGTATCTGTTCAGCAACGATTCCTACGGCATACTCAACAGCTTTCTCATCAACTGGGGCCTGATAAGCGAGCCGATCCAGTGGCTGTACGACCCGGATTATAACTTCTTTGTGGTGATCGTGGTGGTGCTGTGGATGGGCATGGGCACCGGCTTCCTGGCCTTCATCGCCGGCTTCAAGCAGCTCAACGCCAGCTACTTTGAGGCGGCGGCCATCGACGGGCTGCGCAACCGCTGGCAGGAGCTGTGGTACATCACCCTGCCCCAGATGCGCCCGCAGCTGCTCATCGGGGCGGTGCTGTCCATCTCCGGCTCCTTTGCCATCGGCGCCCAGCCGGCCGCCCTGACCGGCATGCCCAGCACCGATTATTCCACCCACACGCTGGTGCTGCATATTCAGGACTACGGCAATCTGCGCCTGGAAATGGGCTATGCGTCGGCGGTGGCGGTGGTGCTGTTCGCCATCATGGTGGTCAGTTGGGTGGTTATCAACAAGGCTATCAACACGGTGGCCCCGGGCGAAGGCTGAGCCTTCCGCCGCCGTGCGCAAAGGAGGCATCTGTTTGACAGGGAAAACCATGAATCGATCCCGGGCCGGCAACGCCGCGGCCTTTCTCTTCCTGGCTGTTTTCGGCGTTTTCATCGCGCTGCCCATGTACTATTCCGTCATCAACGCGTTCAAGCCGATAAGTGAGCTGTTTCTGTTTCCTCCCCGCTTCGTCGTCTATCACCCGACGCTGCAGAACTTCGCCGAAATCCTCCGGGTGCAGTCCCAGTCGCTGATACCGGTGGAGCGGTATGTGTTCAACAGCGTGTTTGTCACGGCCGCGTCCACCGGGGGATACATCCTGCTGGCCTCCATGGCCGGCTACGCCATGGCCAAGCTCCGGTTCCCCGGCAAAACCATCATCAACCGCGTCATCGTGTTCGCCATCCTGTTCCGCCCCGAGGTGACGGCGCTGCCCCAATACATGCTGATGGCGAAAACCGGCATGCTGGACACCTTCTGGGCGCTGATCCTGCCGCTGATGAGCACCTCCTTCGGCGTGTTCCTGATGGGCCAGTTCATCTCCGCCATTCCGGACGACGTGCTGGAAGCGGCGCGAATCGACGGCGCGGGAGAAAAATACTCCTTCTTCAAAATCGTCCTGCCGATGATGCGCCCCGCCTGGATGACGCTGATGATTCTCACCTTCATCAGCAGCTGGAACGTGACGGGCGCGCAGTTTACCTACAGCGAATCCATGAAAATGCTGCCCACCATGATGCAGCAGATCAACACCGGCGGCATCATCCGCACGGGCGTCACAGCCGCCGTGTCGGTGCTGCTGATGCTGCCGCCCATCGTCATTTTCCTTTTCTGCGAAAATTCCGTGGTGGAAACCATGGCCTATTCGGGCATCAAATCCTGACGAAGCCACAAACCTTTTCCGAATGGAGGCTGGAACCTTGAGGAGCTACAGAAGGGCAGCGGCCGCTTTGGCTCTGTCTCTGGCGCTGACGCTTCCCGGCGCGGCCCTGCCGCAGAGCGAGGCTTATCTGTACGGGTCCGATAAAACATCGATACCGGCGCCAGCGCCCTACCAGGTGCGCGCGGTTTACGACGGACTCGAGCTGGGCGTCGGCCGCCTGCGGGAGCCGCAGGATCTGCACGTCGACGGGACGGGCGCCATCTATCTGGCGGACACGGGAAACAACCGGATCGTCCGTATCCGCGCGGATTTTCAGTCCGCCGACGTCCTCACGGCGATACTTATCGATGGCCGGGAAGAGCCGCTCAGCCAGCCCAAAGGGGTGTTCAAGGCGGCCGACGGGCTGCTGTACATCTGTGACACGGGCAACGCCCGGATCGTGGCCGTCAATGAAAAGCGGGAAGCCGTGCGCATCATGACCAACGAGGGCGTCACCGCCATCAACACCCATATCCAGTACACGCCGGAAAAGGTGGCGGTGGACACGGACGGCAACGTCTTCGTGGTCGATCCCTCGATCTATCAGGGAATCGTCCAATACGACGCGCAGGATCGCTTTCTCGGGTTTTTCGCTCCCAACGAGGTGAAGGTGACCGCCGACGTCCTGTTCCTGCAGATGTGGAAAAAGTGGTTCAGCACAGAGCAGGTGGAATCCATGGAAAAAAGCCTGCCCTCCCCCTACAGCAACCTGTATATCGACCGCGACAACTTTCTGTATACCTCCTCCGCCGGCGCGGGCGCGGGCAAAGCCCTCAAGCACCTGAACATGCTGGGCGTCAATATCCTCCAGCCCGCGGAAAAGAAGTTCGGCCACGGCGTGTTTGGGGATTTGGAAGTCTCCTACGATAACGGCGAGGAGGTCGCCAGCGCCTTCGTGGACGTCTGCGTCACCGAATCGGGCCTGCTGTGCGGGGCGGACGCCACCCGCGGCCGCCTGTTCCTGTACGACGCCGATTGCAATCTGGTGGCCATTTGGGGCGGCTCCGGGCAGCGCCGGGGCACCTTCAAGGCCCTGGCGGCCGTGGAACGGCAGGGAGACAGCTTCCTGGCCCTGGACAGCGAAAAGGCCAGCCTGACCGTGTTCGAGCCCACCGCCTACATGCGCCGGGTTCTCGACGCCCTGACGTTTTACAGCGCCGGCAAGTATATCGAATCCGTGGAGCGGTGGCAGGAAATCCTGCGGGAAAACAGCCATCTGTCCATCGCCTACAAAAGCATCGGCCGTGCGTATTTCCAGCAGGGCGACAGCGCCGCTGCCATGGAGATGCTGAAAAAAGGGGACGACCCGTATTTCTATTCCATGGCGCTGAAGGATTACCGCAAGGAATTTGTCCGCCGCCATTTCGTGTGGCTGCTTCTGGGCGCGGCGGCCGGCCTGACCCTGTTTATCTTTCTGATAAAAAAAGCGCATCGGTGGATGCTGTCCGGGAAATCCGGCAAACGAATCCGTCGCCGATAAGGCGGAAAGGCGAATCCGACTATGACAAATGTGAAGAAAATGCTGCTTGGCTGCTATATCCATCTGCGGCAGCGCCGCCTGCGGGACACTCCGCCGGCAAAACCGGACAAGGAAAAGCTGCTTTATCCCTTTCGCCTGCTCATTCATCCCCTGGCGGTTTTCCAGGATTTGAAATACGAGAAAAAAGCGTCCATGGGCCTGGCCAATCTGCTGGTTCTGCTGTTTTTCCTGGAAGCCCTGACGCAGGCCCTGTGCACCGGCTATCTCTTCCATCCCCAGCCCGATTCCCTGGTCCGGCTCCTCCCTGCCCTGCTGCAGTCGGCGGGCGCTCTGCTGCTGTGGACGATATGCAACTGGGCCACCTGCACGCTCATTGACGGCGAGGGGACGATGCGGGACATCTGGATAGCCGCCGCCTATTCCCTGACCCCCTGGATCCTCCTGGGCTTCCTGGGCATTCTCCTGTCCAACGTCCTGTCTCTGGATGAAGCCATGATTTACCAAACCTTCCAGGTCGTCGGCGCGGGCTGGAGCCTGCTGCTGGTGTTCCTGGGGATGATGATTGTCCACCAATACACCGTTAAGAAAACCATTGTCTCCATAATCATCACCCTGCTGGCCATCCTGGCCGTCTGCTTTCTGCTGCTGCTGTTTTTCAGCATCGCCCAGCAGATTCTCGGCTTCGCGACCAGCATCGCGCAGGAACTGACCTACCGATAACGCAGCCGAAAGGAATGGGATGTCTCATGAAAAAAATCGGCGCCTTTCTGGCGGCCGTCGCCGTTCTGCTCGGCGCGGGCGTGTCCGGATCGGCCGATCCGGCGCCCGCAAACGGCGGAACGCCGCCCGGCTCCCCCGTCGTCCCGCTTTCGGAGGACTTCACCCAGGTGGCGGCTTCCGGCTTTCTTCGGCTGGGCGTCGACCTGTGCACCGCCAACCTGGCGGTGTGGGACTCGCGGGAGAACACGGTCTGGTACGCCAATCCCCCGGAGTTGGAAGGGCTGGAGCTCTCCCAGGAGATGCTGCGGCAGCTGCAGTCGCAGCTCATCATCACCTTTGTGGACGCCGCCCTGAATGAAATGACGGTGAACAGCCAGGAGGGCTGCGTACAGGCGGACACTTTCGAAGTCCGGCAGATTGCCAACGGCGTGCGCATCGTCTACGATTTCGCCGAGGCCGTCACCTCCTTCCGCATCCCGGTGGAAATCACCCTCGCGGACGATTATGTCCAGGCGTCCATCGTGTATCCGGAAATCGAGGAATACGGCACCTCCCGCCTGACCTCCGTCAGCCTCCTCCCCTACTTCGGCGCCGGGGAAAGCGGAGAGGACGGGTACGCGCTGGTGCCCGACGGCAGCGGCGCGCTGATTCGGTTCTCGGACAGCGGGCGGGGCGCTTCCCCCTACAACCAGCCGGTATACGGCAGCGATCCCTCCGTCAACCTGCTGCTCAAAAGCGTGGACAACACCCAAAGCGTCCGCCTGCCGGTGTTCGGTATGCAAAAGGCGGGGCACGCCTTCCTGGCCGTCATCCATGCCGGCGCCGCCGCCGCTTCCATCCGGGCCGAGTCCGACGGCGGCCTGTCTCCCTATACGGCGGTGAACAGCGCCTTTATTTATCATCAGCAGGACTTGACCGGCATCCGGGATAAGGAATCCAACCAGCGCACCGTCCTGATGCTGCACGACAAGCCGACAGCGGAGTCCCCGGAGGTCCGGTACTATTTCCTGGAAAAAACCGACGCCGATTACAGCGGCATGGCGCGCCGCTATCAGCGCTACCTGGAGGAGGAAACCGGTTTGCGCCCGGCGGCGGAAAGCGGCCGGAGCGTCAGCCTGCAATTCTTCGGCAAAACCTCCCGGCCGGCCAGCTTCTTAGGTATTCCCTATCAAAAAAGCGTCGCCGCCACCACCTTTGCCGAGGTGGAGCAGACGATGAAGGCTCTTCAGGACAAAGGCGTGAACGGCGCCAACATCCTGTTATACGGCTTTGAAAAAGGCGGCTATGAAAACCGCTATCCCTTTAAAGCCGCTTTTGACAAAAGCCTGGGCGGCAAAGCCGCAGCGTCCAGACTGCAGGAACAGGCGAAAACCTCCCGCGTGTTTATGGTCTGCGATCTGGTCCGGGACTACGGCGGGGGAATGCGGCTGTTCTCCAGCAACCAATACGCCAAAAGCCTCAATAAAGTAAACGTGGTGCGCCGGCTGCCCCTGTCCAGCACCTGGGACTGGGACGAAAAGGGCGCCTCCTGGCGGTATGTATCGGCGGATTCCCTGCGGAAGAACAATCGCCGGCTGCTGGACAGCCTGGACGCGTCGGGCGTCTCCGGCGTGCTGCTCCAGAACATGGGCGGCGAGCTGTACAGCGACTTCGACGCGCACCGCGGTATGGATCGGGGGCAGCTTCTGGCCGTTTACCGCGCCTGCTTCGAGCAAATGCGCGCCGCCGGCATCCGGCTGGCCGCCGACGGGGCCAACGGCTACATGGCCGGCCTGGCCTCGCTGCTGCTGGAGGTTCCCAGCGAGAGCAGCGGACAGGATTTGTTCAGCGAAACCGTCCCCTTCTATTCCATGGTGTACCACGGCTATACGTCCCTGGCCTCGCAGCCGGTCAACCTGGCGGGAGACCCGGCGGATTACCTGCTGACGCTGCTGGAAACCGGCATCCAGCCGGCCTATTGGCTGACCGGCTGCGATCCCGCCATTTTGAGCAAAACCCCGCTGAAATTCCTCTTTAACACCTGCGCGGAAAACTGGATTGACAGCATTGCCGCCGCTTCTGCCGCCTATACCCGGCTGCATCAGGGCCTGGAAGGTCAGCGCATCCGCGCCCACTCCCGGGAGGGGGATCTCAGCCTCGTGACCTACGAAAACGGCGTGGTGCTGGCCGCCAACCACGGCGGCGCGGAACAAAGCTGGCAGGGCCGCGTCATTCCGGCAGGCGAAGCCGTCCGCATCGAGACCCCGGCAGGGTTTTAGGACGACATCCATATAAATCAAGCCGATAGTAAGGAGGGATGCGTATCCAAAAGGCACAGCACGGCGTTCCCGGCTTCGACAACACGTTCATTCAACCTTAAAAGGAGGAAAAACCATGAGAAAAGTTCTCAGCACCATAGCGGCAATGGCCCTTCTGGCTACCACCATGATAGGCGGCGCGGCGGTGTCCGCGGCGGACGAAACGAACATCAAGGATGTGACGGTTCTGCGCTGTACGCCCTTGATCACCGAGCTGAACACCATAGCCCAGAGCCTGAAGGAGGGCGAAACGTCCACCCTGTTCGAAATCGAGGCTGGCGGCGAACGAGGGGGTTATTTCCCCTACGGCGAAGGCACCGAACCTGTGTTCCAGCTGTACGGCGGCAGCTATCAGGGAAAGAACACCGTGTCGGTGGAGCCCTCGAAATCCTCGCTGTTCTCTCCCCTGATGTTCAAGGTGGACAGCACGGTCACCGAGCCCTTTTCGGAATCCAACACCATCTGGATGAAGTTCTTCACCGACGACAGCGTCGACGAGGGCGCGATCTCCCTCAAGGGGGCGGCCGGTTTTCTCTGGTATGTCAAGACCCCTGCCTCTAAGCTCCGCGCGCAGTTCCCGATCTGGAATCCGCAGGAGGATTGGAGCATCGGCCCCCCTGCTAACAAAGACATCTATGTGCTGAAAAAGGGCGCCAAGGAATGGAGCACCATCAAGGGCACCGGCGAGTATTTCAACTTTGGCGAGGAAGGCTTCGAGGGCTATATCTTCCTGTCCAAAGAGAACTGGAAGAAAGACATCGACTGGAATGAAGTGAACCTCAAGGACATCTCCATCATCCCGGGCGAATACGGCGGCGAGGCCGGCCCCCTGTACTTCTCTGCGCCCATGCCCGTCCTCAACGATCCCACCAAAGCGGAATACTACCCCACGCGCGTCATGATGGAAGGGGAAACCACCACCCGGTTTTTCTTCTACGGCGAACCGATCGATACGCCCGATCCCAAGGAAACCATCGACGGCGTATCCTATATGAAAGAAATCCCCTTTATGGCGGATTACACGGTGGACGAGCAGATCCCCGAAGGGGAAACCAAGGGCCTGTACACCGTATTCCCCGCCCCTAAGTTTCCGCGGGATACCTTCGACATACGGGCGGTAACGAACCCCAATCCTTTGGGCAGCAAATACAACGGCCTGTATGTCGATAACAAGACGGAGATCACCAACAACGTATACGGCAAGGGCCCCAAGCTGGAGCTGACCATCTACAGCTTCGAAATGTTCACCGTCCGGGACAAAGGCGGGTTTATGTTCTATGTCAAGATGCCCAAGGGCCTCAACGGCATGGAAACCACCGACATCAAGCTGAGCCTGTGCATCAACGGCGAATCCACGGATACCAAGTCCTGGCCGGAGGTCGGCAAGGGCGACGCCTTCCTGCTGGCCAAGGGCTCCAAGACCTGGGAAACCACCAGATGCGGCAACTCCTCCGTGCCCATGCCCAGTGGGTTTGAGGGCTGGGTGCGCATCCCGTGGTCGATTATGACCGGCAACGGCGGCGTGGTGCCGGGCGACGTGGTGTGCAACCTCGTCATCTACATCACCTCCTTCGGAGGGGAGATGGGCGGCTTCACCCTCAGCTCGCTGATGCAGGCCACCAACGACGTCATGAGCAAGGACGGCGTGGTCATGAACGGCAGCGGCAAAATTCAGAACCTGTTTACCGGCGCGGAAATGACGAAAGCCGAGCTGGAAGGCGGCGGTGAGCCCGGCACCTCCAGCGAGCCCACGGTTAGCACCCCCTCCGATGAGCCTGGCACCTCCAGCACGCCCGACGCCGGCACCTCCAGCGGCGGCAGCGGCGGGAATAATGGCAACGGCGGCAGCAACCCCTCCACCGGCGAACCGGTCGGCGCGCTGGCCGTGCTGACATTGGCCGGCCTGTCCGGCGCGGTCATCTGCGTCTCGCGCAAAAAGCGCCGCTGACCCCACGGGAGACCCGGTAATACCAGCACATTCTTTCACGACACGGAACCATACGGACAGGAAGGAATGGGATACCGATGAAAAAACGGTTGATTGCCGGAGCTCTGTGCGCGGTGCTGCTCCTGGCGGCTGGCTGCCGCCAGGAGCCCCCGCCGGCCTCCTCCGGCACGCCGGCCGGCAGCAGCGCCAGCTCGGGCGCTCCGGCCGATGGCAGCACGGACGGGACCGCCGGCTTTACCGATCCGGCAAGCTCCACACTCCCCGACAGCTCCACGCCGGGCTCCGCCGCCCCGGGCAAAACCACACGGCCCAAGACCCCCGCCGGCAGCGGAAGCGTCACCACGGCCACCACCGCCGGCACGGGGAAGAAAACCCCCGTGGCGGTGGAGAAAGCCCTCAAGCCCCTGACCGCCTCGGACGACGCCCAGTTCTGGGGGAACCCGGATCGGGGCTTCCGCAGCAACATCAGCGGCGTGGGCGTCCATACCATCGCCGAGCAGAAGGATATGGCCGCCTATTGCAAGGAGCTGGTGATGAAAACCATTGGCCAGAACAAAAATTACCCCGGCGACGACACCATGGTCATGCAGAACTATTTCTATCTCTACGCCTATAACAACGGCGACATCTCCGCCAGGGGGCTGGAAGGCATCAAAACCTTTCTGCGGGTGCAGGCCGAAATGGGCATCAAGAGCCAGCCCCGGTTCTGCTATATGACCAGCATGCCCGACCCGGATCATGAAGCGTCGCAGGAGACCATGCTGCGGCACATCGATCAGCTCGCGCCGGTCATCAAGGAGATGAAGGATACCATCCAGGCCTTCCCCATCTGCTTCATCGGAGCCTGGGGCGAATGGCACAGCGACGGACTGAAATACCCCATTGACAAAAAGGTCATCTGCAAGGCGGTTATGGAAAAGCTGGTCATCCCCAACGGCCTGTACGGCCTCATCCGCCTGCCGGAATACAAAAACCTGATGAAAGGCGAAACGTGGTACAATCGCCTGGGCATCGAGAATGACGCGGTTTTCGGAAAGGTCCCCTACGGCTACGGCAACGCGGACGGCGGCACCGGCGGCCTGGAGGACGGCACCGACCAGTGGCTGCAGCTCATTAAAGAAGCGGCCTACACCCCCCAGGACGGCGAAATCTACTGGAACTCCTGGTTCCCAGAGAACGACGCCTGGGTGGACGGCAAGCGCTGCGTGCTGCAATTTTCCGAGCATCGCTTCTCCACCCTGAGCATTATGCACAGCTATCTGGACTGGGGCCGGAAGGAGACCTCGGAAATCGGCAAATGGAAAAAAATCGCCATGACCGAGGACTGGCTCAAAAAGAACGGCGTCCTATATGACGCCAACTGGTTCAAGGATAAAAACGGGAAAGCCGTGTCCCGCAACCTGTTCGAATTCGTGCGGGATCATCTGGGCTACCGGATCGTGGGCCAGTCCCTGAAGATCACCGGGGACAGCAAGCCCTCCGCCCCCATTCAGGTCGCCATGTCCCTGCAGAACCGCGGCTTTGCGGCGGCCTTCAATCTGGAAAGCGGCTTTGCCATCCTGGACAGCCAAAACAAGGTGGTGTCCACCGTCAAATGCGGCAATCCCGCCGCCTGGTATAACCGCAATCCGGACAACTACAGCGATACCAAGCAGCTGACCCACACCCTGAGCGCGAAAATGAAGCTGCCGGGCCGGGCCGGGCGCTATAAGCTGGCCTTCTACCTGAAAAACAGCCTGAACCGGTACGCCCGCGTCAGCATCGACGCCGCCGTGGTGAACGGGTACCATATCCTGCATGAATTTGATGTTGCCTAGGCGGAAAACCGCCTGGGCAGCCGAAAGGGGCATGACGATGAAACGCCGGATTACAGGAGGGATTTTAAGTCTGATGATGCTGCTGGGGCTCGGCGCCTGTGGTCCGGCGCAGGCGCCCCCAGCCTCATCGGGCGGCGAAGCCTCCCTCTCCCCCTCGGAAGCCTACACCACTTCGACAACGGAGGTGAACCCCACCATGACGGACAACAGCTTGACAGAGCCGGCCGGCACGTCTACCGCGCTCAGGCCCTCCCGCCAGACGGCGGCGACGACCGCCGGCGGCACCCGCCGCCCCCCCACCGCCGCGCCAACCGCCGGCGGCACGGTGGCGGTGGACAAAACCCTGGAGCCCCTGAACAGCGAGGAAGACGCGCTGCTGTGGAAAAATCCCGACAGAGGCTACCGCATCGATTCCTGGTGCGATTTGTATGAGATGACCCTGGTCAAGGATCCCAAGGCCGTCATGAAAGCCCGGCTCCAGGAGCAGGTGCCGCCCGAAGGGATGCCCATGATCTCTCAGACGTACATCTATCTCAGCGGCTTCAACAGCCGGGCCATCACGGACAAGGGCCTGCAGGCCCTCGGGCAGGTGTTCGAGGCTCATCTGGATCTGGGAATCAAAATCCAGCCCCGCTTCTGCTACGCCAAGGATATCAACGACGCCCTGAACGACGCGCCCCAGAACATCATGCTCCAGCACATCAAACAGCTGGCGCCGGTGATCAAGACGTGGAGCCGCGCCATTCAGTTCTTCCCCATCTGCTTCATCGGTGCCTGGGGCGAATGGCACGGGGAGTATTACCCCATCGACCGCGCGCTGATAGCCAAAACCGTCATGGAGCAGCTGGTAGTGCCCAACAATCTCTACGCCCTGATCCGCCTGCCGGCCTACAAGAACCTGCTCAAGGGAACCCCCTACTACGATCGGATCGGCATCGAGAACGACTCCATTTTCGGGAAGATCGTGGATATGGGATACGGCACCGGTGGGCTGGACGGCGGCTCGGATCAATGGATGCAGCTGCTGCGGGAAGCCGCCTACACCCCACAGGAGGGCGAGCTGTACCTGCAATACTGGTTCAAGGAAAACGACGTGGAGCTGGACAACCTGAAGATCCTTGAGCAGCTGTCGGAGCATCGATTCACCACCCTAAGCCTCATTCACTCCTATGTGGACGCAGGCGCCGGGGATGACACCAACATCGGCAAATGGAAGAAGGAACCCATCACCGAAAGCTGGCTCAAGGGCCGGGGGATCCAGTACGATCCCGCCTGGTTCCGCGACAAGGCGGGGAAAACCATCCGCCGCAATATGTTTGAATTTGTCCGGGATCATCTGGGCTATAAGCTGGTCGCCCAGCGCGTCAAGGTGTCGGGCAGCGGCAAGCCCTCCTCGGCCCTGAACGTGGAAATGCCGCTGATCAACTACGGCTTTGCCGCGGCCTTCAATCTCGAAAGCGGCTTTGTCCTTTTGGACAGCGGCAACCAGGTGGTGTCCACCGTCAAAAGCGGCGTTCCCGAAACCTGGTACAACCGAAACCCCGCGCAATATACCGACAGCCGGAACCTGACCCATACCCTCAAGGCCACCCTCAAGCTGCCCGCCAAGCCGGGCCGGTATAAGCTGGCGTTTTACCTGAAAAACACGGCGGATCAGTACGCCCGCCTTAGCAACCGCACCCCCATGGCGGGCGGCTACCATATTCTGCATGAATTTGACGTGTCGTAACGTATGCGGGAAAGAAGGAACGGTATGAAACAGCGGGCCGTCGGGCTTTTGCTGGCCGCCAGCCTGGCGCTGGGCCTGTGCGCCTGCTCCCCCGGCGCGCCGGCGGGCTCTGCCGGGCCGGGGAACGGGGCACGGCCGCTGGCGGTGGAAACGACCCTGGAGCCGCTGACCAGCGAGGACGATGCACAGCTCTGGATGAATCCGGACAGGGGCTATCGGATCGACTCGTGGTGTGACCTGTACGAGATGAGCCTTATCAAGGATCCCGGGAAAGTCATGACCGAGCGGCTGCTGGCGCAGGAACTGCCGGAAGGGATGCCGCGGGTCTGTCAGACCTACATCTATCTCAGCGGCTTCAACGATCGGGACATCAGCGAAAAGGGGCTGGAGGCGCTGGACGCCGTCTTTCAGGCCCATCTGGATCTAGGGCTGCGGATGCAGCCCCGCTTCCTCTACCCCAAGACCCGCGACGACCCGGTCAACGACGCGCCGCAGGACGTCATCCTGCGGCATATCGGGCAGCTGGAGCCGGTTCTCCGGAAATGGAGCCACGCGGTGCAGTTTTTCCCGGTCTGCTTCGTGGGGGTATGGGGCGAATGGTATGGCGAAAAGTATCCGCCGGATCGCCGTCTGATTGCCCAAACCGTCATGGAAAAGCTAGTCATGCCCAATCACCTGTACGCGCTCATGCGCCTGCCCCGGTATAAAAACCTGTTGGAGGGAACGCCCTATTACGAGCGGATCGGCATTGAAAACGATTCGGTGTTCGGCAAGCTGCCCGCTCTGGTCAGCTACGGCACCGGCGGCCTGGACGAGGGAACCGCGCAATGGGATCAGCTGGTGCAGGAAGCCGCCTACACCCCCCAGGAGGGGGAGCTGTTCATGCAGTATTGGTTCGACAGCAATCACGTCCGGCTGGACAATCAGCAGGTGCTGATACAGCTGTCCGAGCACCGGTTTACCACACTGAGCGCCATCCACTCGTATGTGGACGCCGGCGCGGGGGACGAAACCAACATCGGCCAATGGAAGTCCGTGCCGGTGACGGAAGGCTGGCTGCGGGACAACGGCATCCAGTACGATCCCGCCTGGTTCCTGAACCGGAAGGGAGAAACCGTCCCACGCCATCTGTTCGAGTTCATCCGCGATCATTTGGGATACAAGCTGACGGCGCAGAACCTGCGGGTAACGGGTGAAGGGAAGCCCGCTTCCACGGCGGAGGTGGAAATGTCCCTCATTAACTACGGCTTTGCCGCCGCCTTCAACCTGCAAAGCGGCTTCGCTATTCTGGACGAGGACAACCGGCTGGTTTCCACCGTCGACAGCGGTTCGCCGGAAACCTGGTATAACCGGAACCCCGAGCAGTACGCCGACAGCCGGAACCTAACCCATACGCTGAAAGCCGCCGTCCGCCTGCCTGATCAGCCCGGCCGGTATAAGCTGGCGTTCTACCTGAAAAACACGGCGGGCCAGTACGCCCGCCTGAGCAACCGCCTGGATGTCGTCAACGACCCGGCGGACCCCACCGTCAAACAGGCGGAAGGGACGCCGACGCCCACCGGCTTCCATATCCTGCACGTTTTCGACCTGTAATGGCCGGACAACCGGCATGAAAACCAACCATATACGGGACTGCTTTCGATATTGTGCCGCGTGTGCGCGGCGGAATGGGTGATCATCATGAAAAAATGGAGTTGCGCCATACTTGCCGGGCTCTTGATCTTCAGCCTGGCCGCTTGCGGAAAAACCACACCGCCGGATTCCGCCCCCGCCTCCGGCGATCCGTCCGCTTCTGCCGAAAGCCTGTCGTCCGGCGAAGCGTCGGAACCGGAAGACGTTTCCGGCTCCCCCCAGGAGAGCGGGACGGATTCCACCACCAACAACGGGGTGCTCAAGCCAATCAAAACCACCGGCAACCAGAACAAAACCTCCGGAAAAACCGGCTCGGTCACCAAGTGGACCGGCTCCAAGGAAACCGTGCCCAGCAACGTCGATTTGTCCACCCCTCAGGAAAAAATGCTGGCGAGCGTCAAGGGTACCACCATCACCATCGTGGATGACGAGGTGACGGACAACGAAAACACCAAGGTGTTCCGCCAGATCGTGCAGGAAAAGTACGGCCTGAAGCTGAAATTCATCTCCATCAAGGACGGCGTCGCCGGACAGAACCAGTTCGCCCAGATGGTGGCCGCCGGGAACCCGCCCGACGTTTTCAGCGTCGACGAGGTGACGTTCCTGCGCTATGTCTGCTCCAACATCGCCCAGCCGCTGGATCCCTATCTGGCCAAATCGGATCCCTTCTGGAAGGAAGTGGATTTGAGCGACTACTATTTCAACAACAAAACCTACGGCATTCCGGCCACCTGGGGCCTCAGGGTTTACATGTGCGTCTACAACAAAACCCTCTTTAAAGAGCAGAAGCAGAAAACCCCCACCGAACTGTATAAGGAAGGCAATTGGAACTTCAAAACCTTCCTGGATGCCGCCAAGAAAATGACCATCTACCGGGCCGACGGCAAAACGGTGCAGACCTACGGCGTGGGGACCTGGAACTACGCCCTGTTCATGTTCGCCAACGGCGGCAAGGGACTCAGTGAGAAGAACGGCAAGCTGTACGCTTCGGTGGATCAGAAGCCGGAGATGGGCGGCCTGCAGCTGCTGCACGATCTGGTGGCGGCCAACGCCTTCTACACCGGGGACAGCTATATCGGCTTCGGCCGCCGGCGGGTGGCCATGCATCTGGAGCAGCCGGCCAACGCCGTGGGCAACTACGACTACTACAACAACATGGAGGACGAAATCGGCATCGTGCCGCTGCCCATGGCCAACGACGGCAAATATTACGCTCCCAAATCCGCCGGCGGCATGATCGTCCCCCGCAACGCCAAGAACCCGCTGGGCGCCGTCGCATTCGCCTATGAGATGGCCAAGTTCGACAACAACCGGTTCTTCAACAGCACCCTGGATTTTGACCTGATGTACCGCCGCATGAGCATTTCCGACGAGGATCTGGCGCTGTATCTCGACTACCGGAAAAAGGCGGTTCCCCTGATGTCCTATATGGAGTCTCTCTCCGGCTGGTGGGACGGCGGGTACCGGGATAAATTCTGGAATACCATCGTCGTGGACAAGAAAAAGCCCGCCGAAGCCGTGGCCTCCATGAAGAGCGTGCTGGAATCCTGTATCAGCAGAACCACAAGCTGACTTACCGCCCCCCCCCCAAAAGCCGGCCCCCTGAATGAATCTATCAGGGGGCCGGTTATTTTTCATAAGGGAGCACCGAATATGTTCCATCGTATTGCGTTTCTTCTGCTTTTTCGATATACTGGATCGACATAAGAATTCATCGCCTCTTATGTGTACGCCAACCGGTCGCCTGAGAGGAAAGTCCGGACATACGGATAAAAACGGGGAACGGTGTTGGCGATGGCGCCCCGGCCTTTTGGCAAAGGAGCGCGGCGGGCTACTACGAGCATATAAGGAGTTTTCACGTGGAAAAGACAAACTACAAAAGTACATTGCACGCCTGCTATCTCGGCTACATAACGCAGGCGCTGATCGTCAATCTCCCTCCCCTGCTGTTTATCGTATTTAGAGAAAAATTCGGGCTTTCCTTCACCATGCTGGGCAGTCTGGTGCTGATTGTGTTCGTCACCCAGCTTATCGTGGACGCGGCGGCGGTCAAGATCGTCGATAGAATCGGGTATCGCGCTTCGGCCATCATCGCGCATGCATTCGCCGCTGTCGGTATGCTGGCGTGCGCGTTTTTGCCCCGCATCATGCCGCAGCCGTATAGCGGGCTCATCATCGCCAGTATTCTATACGCCATCGGCGGCGGCTTGATTGAAGTGCTGGTCAGTCCGATTGTCGAAAGCCTGCCGGGCGAGGCAAAGGCCTCCTCCATGAGCTTGCTGCATTCGTTTTACAGCTGGGGCCAGGTGCTCGTCGTCGCCTTATCCACCATCGCCTTGGTGCTAATCGGTCAGGACTTGTGGTTTGTTCTCCCGCTGGCCTGGGCGGTTCTGCCAATTATCACGCTCATTAAATTTATACATGTCCCCCTGATGCCGCAGGAGGAGGAAAGCAAGCGGACGCCGCTGAAAACGCTGCTGACCTCCCGGATCTTTTTGATTGCCATCCTGCTCATGATCTGTTCCGGCGCCGCCGAGCAGGCCATGGCCCAATGGGCCTCCCTGTTCGCGGAAAAGGGGCTGGGCATTTCTAAAACCCTGGGCGATCTGCTGGGGCCCTGCTTGTTCGCCGTCATGATGGGCATCGCGCGTACGCTGTACGGTGTCAAGGGGCAGAAAATCAACATGCATAAAACGCTGGTTTTCAGTTCGGTCATGTGTATCCTGTCGTTTGCGATAACGGCTTTGGTGCCGGTTCCGGCCATCGCCCTGATCGGCTGCTCCCTGTGCGGCCTGTCTGTGAGCCTGATGTGGCCGGGCATGCTGAGCCTGACCGCCGCGGGCTATCCGTCGGGCGGTACCGCCATGTTTGCTCTCATGGCCCTCGGCGGCGATTTGGGCTGCTCCATCGGGCCGCAGCTCACCGGCATTATCGCTGACCAAAGCAGTCTGAATCTAGGCCTGTTGGCGGCAGTCGTCTTCCCCGCCGTCATGCTCATCGGCTTAATGGTTCTAAAACCCATGCTCTTTCCAAAGCACGGAGCGGATTCCCCTCAGCAATAGGCGCTTCGCTTACCCAGGCTGTAAACCGCCGTTTTGTTAACCTTATAACCCTAGCAAAACCGGGAGGGCCTGCTGGCTGCGTTCTGCAGACGGCAGGCCCTCCCGGCTTTATCAGCCCTCTAATCTCCTTTGGCGTCACTTTCCGCTTTGGTGCGGTGAACCGTCCCATGCGGGTGGTGCGGCGGCGCATAGATAGCATAGAGCTTGAGGGGCGTTCTCCCCGTGTTGACGACATTGTGCCACGTTCCCGCCGGGACAAAAATGGCGTCATCCTGGCAGACCGGCCGCTGAAAATTCAGCCGTTCTCTGCACGCTCCCATCATGACGATCCCCTGCCCCTCTTCCAGGCGGAGGAACTGGTCGTTATCCGGATGTACCTCTAGCCCAATTTCCCCGCAAGGCGGAATACACATCAAGGTGAGCTGCAAATGGCAGCCCGTCCACAATGTCCTGCGGTAAAACGGATTTTGCTGTGTCGCACGGGCTATATTGACGACAAATGGCTCCGGCCCAAAATCGACGGGATTTTGATTATGCTCTGCATAACGCATGACAATTTCTCCTTTCTAAATGAACACCCAGTTCATTTTATTCGTCATTCCCGGTTCCTGTGAGATTTTCGGATACGTTTTCTCTTTTTTGCTTTCGCCGCCTCATCCCCGCGTGCAAACTCCTCCCCCTATTTCGTCCGTATACTTGAATAAACTTACTGGTTATGGACACACAGAAAATTTTCTATTTTATTTTTCAGGCAGCGTTGGATTCGAAAAATGCGGTATCTATTCGCTCATTTGCAGTCCCTATACGCAAAAAAGCGGCCGATCTGCCACAAGGCAGACCGGCCCGCTCGGCAAGGTTCGCTTGCCATGTTTTGCTTTTTACTATATTTACGGCGTTCTCAACGCCTTTCAAAATTTAACCACTGAACAAAGGTACCTATTCGCTTGGTATACTGTTTTCACTTTTTTGCATAGGGGTGTCGCTGGTTGTAAGGGCTGGCTCTGATGCCGCACTCTCCGGCCCCGCCGGTGCCGGTTCGTCAGCTTTCTGCTGCGATTCCGTCTGCCGGGATGAGGAAGAGACAGACTCCTCCGGGATTTCATAATCCGCCGGTGGAATTTTGATTTCCTGTCCGATTTGCAATACAGCGTTTTTGTCAATATCGTTGTATGCAGCGATTTTCTCCACGGCCGTGCCATGCTGCTGGGCGATGTTCCACAGCGAATCGCCGGATCGCACCATATAGACGCTTTCGTCTGCCGCAGCCTGCTGCGTTTCGGGGCCTTCCGGAGCGGAAAGTACCCCCGTTTTCTGCCCAATGGTGCTGCCGTTCTTTATATCCGTCTCGCCGGAATGACTGCCCCACACAGCGGTGAACGTATAGGTAGCCGTTTCAGGTGGGGTGAGAGTAAAAGACAGCGTATGACCGGGGAGCAGTTGGGCGGTATACAGCATCACATCTCCACACCCGACGATACAATAGCCGCCGAATTTGTCAGCGGTGCCGCTGGCGGTCAGCGTGACCTTGTAGGATTTCCCGGTTTCCAGCGGCTGACCGTGGGGAACAAAATCGCCGGATTCATTTGTGATGGAGACCGCTATATCATAGTTGGCAGCCTCTATGGTCTGCGGCTGCGTTTGAACGCTGGCGGTGAACCACGCCCATGTTGTCCCGGCCAGGCAAATCATGCACAGGAGGATTCCAAGAAGTGACGGCACAAGCAGCCGCAGGATATTTTCGTCGGTTGACTTAGAATGTCTGGGGATATATAGGGCAAATTTTATCCACGGTTTCAAAGCGACCGCCTCCTTTCCAATTTCTCTTCTTTACGGCAATCAAAAGGCACGAACGCAGGCTCATGCCCTTTGATTGCCGCCCCTCCAAAGGGGAGCGGCAAGTGTTTACATTTTTACTGTACCTTATAATAATGTCCTGTATATTCCGTCAAAATAGATCCGTTTTTCTTATACATAATCGTAGCGGTTTCCGGCAGTTCGGTAAGCGCTGTTCCGCCGGCAGTAAGCGCCGCATCAAAGCTTGTCATGTTCTGTGCAATATTCGTTTTGCCTTTAAAGAAGGTACCGCCTGTGATGCTGCCGATGGTTCCCCCATACATAACGGAATAATCGGGCTCCCACATGGTAGCGTTTGTACCGTCATAATAAGTACCGTGGAACGTTCCGCCGGAGATTTTTTCGATTCTGCCGTAATTGGCAATTGCAGCCTTTGAACCCTGGAAATCACCGCCGGAAATTTCTTTAATTGTCGCGTTTGAGCCAACGTACAACGGGAAACTGGCCATGCCCGCAGGATTGGATTTGTAAGTACCGCCCGTCACCTTTTCCAATACGGCAGTATCTTTTAAGTAAACGCCCCAAGCTCCTGCATTCATGTCGATGTTCAACTCGTGGATCACGGCATTTTGAGCAGCATAAACCGCATAGGTATTACTGTTGACGGTCCCGTTTACCAGCGTCAGCTCGCCCCCGTTGCTCATATTAATCGCCGTACCGTTAGGCGCTTCCAACGTTTTTCCATTCAGGTCAATCGTCAAAACATCTTCTGTATCCAGTTTTACGGATGATGCAACGGTTGTGTTGTCAATCAATGTTACAGTTGACTGCGGTGTAGCTGCGGCTACTGCAGAGGCAAGGTCTTTATAGTACTTTCCGTTTACTTTTGCATCCTGTCCGGCTGCGGCCGCATCTTCATCAGTGGGGAAATAAGCACCCGCATCATACTGATCGTCAAAGCTGTCCTTTTCGCTTGTATACTGTGTAGCGACCAACTGGACCGAGAAATCCGTGCCGATGGACAGTCCCTGATACTCATTGCCTGCATCTTCCTGCATTTTCAGCGCGATAGTGGCGACATCCGCCGCATTCTCGCTCGCAAGGATATGGCCTTTGGCAGCATACGGATTGGCAAGTACCTCTTTCAGGGTACCAATTTTCATCGTGTCTGTCAAATCGTTACGGCTGGTGAGCTGCTTACCGTCCTTGACGTAGTAAACGTCAATAGCCTCCGCCAGCTTGCTGACTTCGCCGTTTGCCACAATACGAATCTCATATTTCAGCGCCAGATTCCCCTTGTTGCTGATCCGTACATGGCGGGCCTCGGTGTAGCCCGGCTCCCACAGATCATAGTTGAAGATGGCGCCCGTGGACGCGTCTTGCCAGGTTGCCGTGTCAAGCGCCTCTGTTCCGTTCGCCCATTCCAAGGCGACCTTCAGATTGCCTGACTTGATGATGTTGCCTGCGCTGGTGACCGAATCGGTGAACCACGCGAAGGTGCTGCCTACCAGCATGGCCGCGCACACTACCACTGACAGAACGCTTGCCAGCAATGCACGCTTGGTGTGTTTGCTGTTTGTCATTGTTGTTCATCCTCCTTAATAAAATTTTCAATGACCGTATGTAATCACGCACACCACGTGTTTACAGCATAGAATGCGTTTCGCCCTCGGCGGGTTGTTCCTGCGATTCCGCTGCCGGTGTCTCCTTGCCGGACAGCTCGTTTTTCAGCTTCAGCAGCTCAGCCATCATTTTCTGTGACTCGGCCTGCTGTTCTTCCAGCCGCTGCCGCTCCGCCGCCATTTCTGCCCGTTCCTTTTCGCGCTCGGCCTCCAGTTCGGCAAGCTGCTCCTTCTTATACTGCCGGAACAGCCGGATGCTGTTAACACCCTGCACCAAAATCAGCAGCAGAAAGGGGAGAAAGATGCAGACGATATATCCCGGCGTGGTCTTGAGAAACTGAAAGAATTTTCCCACGCCCGGCAGCTTGGTCTGGTATTTCCCCAGCACAAAGCTGTAGGTAACAATGTTTTCATCGTTCTGGTCCGTGGTGGTGCCGTAGGTCACAAAACCGGGGTTGCCCTCCGCGTCGGTTGTCAATTCCCGGATCTTGTGTGTTACCACCTCGCCGTAGTTTTCGGTGTTGGTGGACTGATAGGAGATAATATCCCCGGCTTTCAACGTAGCCGGATCGACCTCTTTTACCAAAACTAAATCCCCGGCGTTAAAATCAGTTTTACTCATCGAGTCCGATAAGACAATAAACGCCTTATAACCGAAGATGCTGCGGTCGGTGCGGCCAAAGGTGTTGACCGATACAACGGTGAAAATCATCATACATACGGCCAGAGCAACCACCAGCCAGACAAAAATATTTTTTATGATATGGAATACTTTTTTCATCCGAACACCCCTTCACCGCCGTGGTTTGCTTCCGGCAATCAAAAGGCACGAACACAGGCTCATGCCCTTTGATTGCCGGCCCTCCGAAGAGGGGACGGCTTTTTCTCAGTTTTATCTGCCGAACGGATCTTCGAATTATCCTTTAATCAACTGTGCCGATTTCGAAACCGTCGAAAATCAAATCTTTGATAGCAGTACTTCTTCCATTCTGAATCCAGAGAATGTTATAATCTGTCAAAGCATTTTCTGCAACTTTGCCGGTGAAGATATTGCCCGCACAGATCAAATTCTCTTTCGGCACGCCGCAGATCGTCACGGCAGAATCAGAGAAATAGCCATTGCCGCCTTTTTTGGACTGTACTACATTGTTAAAGGTGTTGTTTGTGAGGGTTACTTTGATGTCGTTGATATTCGTACTCCCATCGGTTACCTCAACATGGAAATACCGTTTGGTTTCAATGCCGCTCTCTGCCATTGTTTGAGAGTTGCTGAAATAACAGTGATCCACAACGATTTCAGCGCCCGCCAGAGGTGTAATTTGAATGCCTTCCCACTGGAAATCAACAAACTTTACATTTTCAAGTACAAGCTTTCCTTTAAAGCTATTAGCATAAAGCGAACTCGCATTATTGTTTGGATTTTCAGGTGCTGTAAAAGTCATGTTGCGAATCGTTACGGTGTTATTTTCTCCAATGTAGACAGGCTTTTCTGAAATAACACCTGTACCCATACCGTCGATCGTGATATCTTTATGGATGCTAAGACTTTCTGTCAGCTGCATGTCGCCAGCCACAGCGATTACATCACCGTCTTCCGCACTTTTGATGGCGTCTTTTAATTCCGTCTCATCCTTAACGGTAACATCTGCATAAAACGCATCCTTATCGTAATCACTGCCGAAGCCGTCTTCTTCCTCGGTGTACTGGGTAGCGACAAGCTGGATGGAGAAATCCGTACCGATAGACAGGTCTTTATACTCATTGCCCGCGGTTTCCTGCATCTTCAGCGTAATGGTAGCGACATCCGCCGCATTATCGCCTGCAAGGATATGGCCTTTGGCAGCATAAGGCTTAGCAAGAACCTCTGCCAAAGTGCCGATTTTGTTTTCATCAGTAAGCCCGGTACGGCTGGTAATCTGTTTACCGTCCTTGATGTAATAAACATCGATCACGTCAGCCAGCTTGCTGACCTCGCCGTTTGCCACAATACGAATCTCATATTTCAGCGCCAGATTCCCCTTGTTGCTGATCCGTACATGGCGGACCTCGGTATAGCCGGGTTCCCACAGGCTGTAATTGAAGATGGGGCCCGTGGACGCGTCTTTCCAGGTTGCCATATCGAGCGCCTCTGTTCCGTTCGCCCATTCCAAGGTGACGTCCAGATTGCCTGACTTAATGATGTTGCCTGTGCTGGTGACGCTATCGGTAAACCACGCAAAGGTGGAGCCGATCAGCATCGCGCAGCAGACCACTGTAGACAGTAGGCTTGCGAGCAGTGCTCTTTTGGTGTTTTTGCTGTTTGTCACTGCTTTTCATCCTCCTTTAATTTTTTAACGACTGTATGTAATCACCTTTGATTGCTGCCTCCCCGAAGGGAGAACGGACTTTTTTTAGATTATATAAAATTATGACTTTATTTCGTCTTACAATATTTCAGTTACTTGAGAGTGAAGTTAAAACTGTCTATCACTTCCGGATAAACTGAAACATAGTTTGGTACATCCTCTATGCTGATTTCCGTACCATCAACATAAAATGAACAGTTTTCAGCAATCAATGTAGTATTTTTCGCTCTAACTGACAAGAGATACTGTGTGTTACCGGTTGTCTGATTCGCCTCAATCCGGCAGTTCTTAAATGTAAAAGTACCGCCGTGAGCGCCATCAGGATCAGGATTGCCTTCTGAATACCCATTGACAACAACCGTAGCGAAATTATTCCAACCATCTGCATTAAATCCCTTATCATTCAAGCCTATCAATGTACAATTTTCAAATGTGACGTTGGAATAGGGAGAATGTGTCTGGAATGCGCACCAACCGGTTAAAGTGGTATTTTTGACAACAATTTCTGCGTTGGGAGCAGCGCTCGCTAGATTGATGGCATAATAATTCGCTGAAAGGGAACAGTTATCCATTACAACCTTTACCTTTGGCACATCGTATATAGAAATGCCCCTTGTATATGTGCCTTGGGTGGGGCCATTCAAATCCACGTTATTGAGCGTAACCGTTATCGGTTCCGCAATGTTAGCCAAATTGATCACTCTATCTGTGGGAATGGTGATAGCATTGCCGTTTCCGTTAATGGTAATGTCTTTTTTTACCTCTAATCTTTCGCTCAATTCAATCGGGGCTGTAAGAGAAACATTTTCGCCATCTGCTACTGCCTTAGTTAACTCGTCAGCAGTAGCAACGGGAACAAAATTAAGGGGCGCATCCTTATCATACTGATCGTCAAAGCTGTCTTTTTCGCTTGTATACTGTGTTGCAACGAGTTGGATGGAGAAATCCGTGCCGATGGACAGGTTCTGATACTCATTGCCCGCACTTTCCTGCATCTTCAGCGCAATGGTAGCGACATCCGCCGCATTATCGCCCGCAAGGATATGACCTTTTGCGGCATAAGGATTGGCAAGTACCTGTGACAGCGTGCCGATTTTGTTTTCATCAGTAAGTCCGGTGCGGCTGGTAATCTGTTTACCGTCCTTGATGTAATAAACATCGATCACGTCAGCCAGCTTGCTGACTTCGCCGTTTGCAGCAATACGAATCTCATATTTCAGCGCCAGATTCCCCTTGTTGCTGATCCGTACATGGCGAACCTCGGTGTAGCCCGGCTCCCACAGGTCATAGTTGAAGATTGCGTTTGTGGATGCGTCCTTCCACTCTGCCGTGTCGAGCGCCTCTGTTCCGTTCGCCCATTCCAAGGCGACATCCAGATTACCCGACTTGATGATGTTGCCTGCGCTGGTGACCGAATCAGTGAACCAGGCAAAGGTGCTGCCTGCCAGCATGGCTGCGCACACTACCACTGACAAAACGCTTGCCAGCAATGCACGCTTGGTGTATTTGCTGTTTGTCATTGTTTCATCCTCCTAATAAAACTGTTGGATAAACCGTATGTAATCACGCACACCGCGTGTTTACGCTGAAGAACGGGAATCGTCCACAGGCCCCTCTCCTGCGATTCCACCAGCAGGGGGTACTCCTTTAGTCGAACAGCCTCTGGGGATTATTTTTGGTCTGCACCGCGTCGGCCTTCAAATCGAAGGAGAGGTACTGGGCCTGTCCGCTGTTGCCACCTTCTTCAGGATAGTGGAAGGTGATGGTCAGCTCCCGGCGCTCGTTCAGTTTCAAAATATCGTCTGCCGCGCCGATCTGCTCTTTTTGCAAATCAACCGCTTTGCCGCTGTACAGGACGGTATCCCCGTCCCGAATCGCCACATCCAGCACATCGGCCAGACCGCCCTCCACATTGTCGAGGTACAGCTTGTAGTACACATCCCATGTACCCTGATTTTCGAGGAAGAAGTCCTTTTCCACCGTCATGCCCGGCTCAAACAGGAATTCATCTTCTTCGATTACCGGCCTGCCGTCGTTGAGGTTGACCTTGATTTTGCCGGTCTGAAAGAGATTGCTGTCCACGGCCACCGTGGAATAGACCAGCGCGAAAGTCGTGATACAAAGGCAAACGGCGAGAACGACGATCGTCGCCACACTTGTCGTCAGCCTTTTTGTGGTTTTAGACTTACTCATGCCGCGCCTCCTTCCTGCGTTTCCAAAGAAGAACGAGCAGCAATAGAGACGAAGCCGCCAGTGTTATCCAAAGGATAAGATTTGTGGTATCGCCGGTCGGCGGTGGGGTCAACCCGCCCTCATCCTTGACATACCACGCAAAATCCGCTTTCAGTTCCGCCGCCTGATACTCGTTGCCGACAGAGGTATCCAGCGACACGTCGATCTGATAATACGCGGTGGTTTCGCCCGCTGCATTCTTTTTCAGCAGCTCGGAAAATTCCTTGCCGTCGATTTCAGCAAAAGGCGCATCGCACAGCACCTTGCCGGTTTCCAGATGGGTGACCTTAATATGTAGCACATCGCTGAGATTTTTCGTCTGTCCAGTGATTTTCGTCCTGAAAAACAACTCCAAGTCTGCATCATGGTGCGCTTTGACGCAGAAATACTTTGTCTCGGTATCACCGGGAAACATATTTTTCACTTCAAAGCGCTGGTTAGCCCCCGGTCTGCCCTCGTATAATTCCAGCTTGACGGCGATGGGCTTGTCCGCAGTCGGGTTGCCGTTTTTACTGGAATTGCCGGCCGCATCCGTTTGGCTGGAAACGGACTCACCGTCCGTTAGAGGGGTGGTTTCCGACTGGCTGCTGTTTTCCGCCGGCTTTTTCTGCGATTCGGAGTTTTCTTCACCGATCAGATTATCCGGCACGGTTACAGTAGACTGTGCCGGGGCAAAGAAGTGGAAGTAGACATACCGCGCTGCAAGGCCGCCCGCGCTGATTACCAGCAGGACAGCCAAGATAACCATGACGATTTTCAGCCGCGAAGATTTCGGCGTTGCTTGCTCCGGAGCTCCCATGGCCGACAATCACCGTCCTTCTATTTTATTTTTATATTGCTCAAGCAACAGAATTCCGTTATATTGCCACACAAGCATAACTATATCATCTATTAGTATAACACAATAACCATAAATTTACAAGACCATGATCTTTGATCATAGTCAATGCATATTGTCCATATTTATTAATCACTGATGACATAAGACTGATTATGTCGCTGACAACAACGAAAACCGAACCATGAGCATGCTTGCAAATGTCAATAAAAGATGCCGGAATATCTACGGCAGATAAAAAGGGCGCGAAAAGACAGCCGGAGGAAAATCATGGATAATCCCGGCCTGTTTTTTCGTGCCTTTTTTTAACTTTTTAACGATATGTATTGCGGAATCGGTCGGATTGTGGTATGATAGAGAAAAATAGAGTGGTATAGTTATGTGGAATTGATGACATAATCAGTCTTATGTCATCAGCAGATTTTCGACTCGTTCCAGACGGAGTCTGTGCCCATCGCCAGTTTCCATGGTATAAATCCGTGTGGTGTCGACGCTGCTATGGCCGAGCAAATCAGCCAGACGGACGATATCCTTTTCCAGTCCATAAAACGTCCGCGCAAACAGATGCCGCAGATTGTGCGGAAACACCTTGTTCGGGGATACGCCCGCCCGTTCACAGAGGGCTTTCATATCCCGCCAGATATTCCGGCGGTTTAACGGTTTTCCGCTTCTTGTCACAAACACGCTTCCGGCTGTTACGCCGGATTTTTTCATATATGGCTTTAGCAGCTTTTGAATCGACGTGGGGATGAAGATCACCCGCGTTTTATTTTTGCAGTTCACCACCGCCTTGCCCGCCCGCACCGCTTCAGCCGTGATATATTGCAGCTCGCTCACCCGGATACCGGTGCCGCAGATGGTCTGGATCACCAGCGACAGCCGGGTATTCCCGGCTGCTTTCACCAGTCGTTGGTATTCTGCTTTTGTCAGTTCCTTGTCCTCCCGGCTGAAAATCTGCCGCTGGATTTTCAGAGGCCGGACGCAGCAGTCCTGCAATCCGAGAAACCGCAGAAAGCGGTTGAGCGCAATCAGCATGGAATTGACGCTGGCCGGAGAATATTCCGCCGTCAGATGTTCCTTGTAGGCGATAGTTTCCTCCTTGCTGATCCGCCGTCCGGCCAGATGGGAACAGAAGCCGCGAATATCCCGCAGATACTTTTCAATTGTCGCTGCGCTTTTTTCTTCGGTAAGCAAATACTGTTCAAACCGTTGTATTTCCTTTATATAGTTCATACCCGTAACCTCCCAAAACAGTGATAGTACATATACTCCCCGAATTTCATTGTACTATAACTTTTCGGGAGACAAAAAATGAAGTCCCGCGGTACAAAAGCATTGGGCTGCCGGACCCCTCCGGGAAATAAAAAGGAATCGTTAAAAAGTATCGCAGCCGGAATACTTTTTAACGATTCCTCGATTTTTATCTTATCTATATAGAGGGGGCAAATTCGGAACCTTTTGTGTATTTCCGGCGGGCGGCCATGCCGCAAGAGAAATTTTGGGGCCGCCACACCGCCAACGGGGGAAACAGAAAAAGCCCGGAAACCGCATGAATACACGGTTTCCGAGCATAGACGCAAAAACAGCCCTCCAAAACGGAGAGCTGTTTTTGTATCAAAGTTTACGCTTTGATTTGGAGCTGGTGGACGGATTCGAACCCCCGACCTGCTGATTACAAATCAGACGTAAGCCTAGTATTTAAGCCATTTTTTAGACATTGTGTAGTAACCGCGTAGTAACGTCACAAGTGTTCTCTATCCAGAACTTCGCCTCTTCCGGCGTTATCATCCGCCGCTCTGTCTTCCACGTTTTACCGTCTCCCGTAAAACTACTCGGGCCGGATAACAGCCGCAGATAAAACTTACCATTGGATAAGCGGCATAGTTTTGTTTCTTCATATCGCGGGTCTGTCCGTGGAAATCCATTGTTCGTTGTCGCTATCACCTCGCCGCGCAAGCGCTGTACTTTAGCTTTCACAAGATCGCCCCCCTACCGCCAATTATAAAGTGTAAGAGGGCTTGTTTGTATTGGTAAATGTTGGAGAGATTTGGGGCGGATTGATTACAGATCTGTAGGCAAAAGGAAAAGCGGGGCGCAACCGGATTGATGCCGGAAGCGCCCCGCTTTCTTTCTGCCTTAGCTGATGCGTGTGTGGGACATATAATCATTTTTCGTGCTTTGTTATTGACTTAAATCCCGTTATGTGATATAATATAATCGTTAATCGAGATATTTTACATTAAAGGAACAGAACGAATTCATTCTGTTCCTTTTTATGTAAAATGCTCTATGTATAACCTGTTAAACTCTTTGTTCATCGAGCATAATAAAAATTAATATACTATAAAGAAGGGGGCGTATCTTATGAGAGCAAATCGCAATGGTAAAATATTAAGATATTCATCAAAACAATTTATTAAAAAATGTAGAAAAATAAGAAAATTGGGAACTTTTAAAGAATCCCTTCCATATTATAGTAAACCATGGTATAGTGGGGATGTGAAGTGTAATGTTAAAAGGGGTAAGGAGGCAAAAAAAGTGTATACCGTTTTTGATATTGCCAAATGGTTTTTGCAAAAGCAACCCATGGAGCATAAAAAGCTTCAAAAGCTGTGTTATTATTCTCAAGCGTGGTCTCTTGCGCTAAAAGACTCAAAGTTAATTGATGGAAATTTTGAAGCATGGGTTCATGGACCTGTAAACCGCCCTCTATGGAATCGCCTAAAAAATTACGGATATAGTCTCATTGATGAAAAAGCACTTGCCGGAGTTGCCAACAATATAGATGAGCAAACCGCTTTGTTCCTTGAAATGGTATGGGCTACGTACAAAGATTTTAATGGTTTTCAGTTGGAAAGCCTCACCCATCAGGAAGCGCCATGGATAAGCGCACGTGAGGGCCTATCTTCGTGCGAACCATCCGACAGAATTATAGATAACAGATTAATGAAAAGTTATTATAGAAATCTAGTATCTGCTGAAGGTGTCGGTGAGTAGTGGCAAAACCAATCGTTCGGGCTAAGCCTAAATCCGAAAAAATATTGGACATAAACCCTGCTATCGCATCTGAACCAAAACCGGTCATTGGGTTAACGTACCTGGATAACTCTTTCAATCTAACCGAACTGTTTAAAGTATCTCGTGGGAATGGTCGCAAAATAAAGGAATTTGAATCTTTTTTGGTTAAGGCAAGACAGTACAAAACATTATCCGAACTAATAGATTCTCATAAACCGCATAATGGGTTTAAAAATGGCGATGAAAAAAGCAAAAAGAAGATGAAAGAAATTCGAAGAATATATAATATCGAGACAGACGATATGTTTCATCTGCATTGTTGTAGAGACGGAAACGGAGAGTTTGTAATCCACGGATTCCGTATAAACAACTGCTTTGAAATTGTCTGGCTCGACCCTGAACACAAAATACACAAATAGCAAAGCCGGACGAGGAGTAATCCCCGCCCGGCTTTGCTATGTTACTTATGCGGTTCCGTGTACCCAAGCGCTCTGGTGCTGTCCCCCAGTCCCTTGGTAGTCGGGTCGTTGACAAGATTCCACACCGACACCACAACGGCCACCAGAATCACCGGGTTCTTGACGGCCTCCAGTAGAACGCCTCCCAGGCCCGCCCATGTGGTCATATCCGACCAATTAAGCCCCAGGTAGGTAAGGATGGGCAGGATGATTGCGGCGGCCAAATTGGCCCAGAAAACGGGGTTTTTGATGCGTACTTTCCAGTTGATTTTCATAGTATCATTTCCTTTCCAAATTGTTGATTCTGGTTTCATGGTTAAGTAGCTTTGCGTCCTGCTCCTCGTTGTGTCCCCACAGCCTTTTGTGCGCGTCGTGGCTGCTGCTTTTCTGCTCCCGCATATCTTGCACAAGTCGTTCCATGGTCACGGTCAGTTTGGTTATGGAGGAGTTTAGCTTAAGCACGGGCGCGATAATTCCGGCCAAAAACGCCAGGAGCGCCGCGATCACACCGAATACTTGCCATTCCATAATCACACCTTCACGATCCGGCATTGCAGCCTGTCAAACGCCTTGCCGTAGCAACCGGCGTATCCCTCGCTGCCCTCGCCATAGTCCCGCACCCAGGGATAGTAATCCTTGCCTTTTGCGGCCACCCGGTATTCCACCACATAGCCGGGGGCGTCGACAAGGTGCATCTGGATGCCATCGGCATCCTTGCCGTACAGTCCGGCATAATCCCCGTCGCCATCAACGACCCACGGCAGCCATCGGCCTTTTGCCCCGCCGATATGTACCCGGATTTCGATATGCCCCCGCGTCAGCTTGGCCCGCACGCCCTGGACGGCACGCTTGGGCCAACCGGCATAGCCGTTACTTCCATCGCCGCAGTTGGTGATTTCCGCCAGCCACTTTTTACCCTTGGCGTACACCTGATAGATAATATCTGGGGGCGTTTCGGCGCCGGGCTTCGGGATGCCGAAATAGGCATACCAGCTGTTGTCTTTGACCATCCGGTTGCCGTTGGCCTCGTCAAAGCGGTAAGGCGTGTCTCTTGTGTCGATATGGACGGCGGCGCGGCTGGTGGCACTTCCAGCGATCCACCCAATTCCAGTGACGCCCGCATCCTCGGCGGCCAGCAGGATTTCCCGGCC
>ERZ856578.624-NODE-624-length-72377-cov-11.255975_pt1 | contig 72377 bp, 68 predicted proteins | sample MGYA00514384_ERZ856578 | MGnify/ENA primary metagenome ERZ856578 (study PRJEB29103, sample SAMN06111958) | human gut metagenome | biome: human gut; feature: ankylosing spondylitis patient; material: healthy_person | host: Homo sapiens | place: China:Hangzhou... | reverse complement strand
GTCCCGCTCCGTTTGCGGGGGCAAAGGTAATCCCTTTTTTCTTCTCTATCCAAATTTTTTTCCCGGTTTTTTGGAAAAAATTTTTCAAGACTTTCGGGCTGCCCCATCCCTGTTCGCCGTTCCCGGAAATGGTTCCTTTTCCGGCGAAGCAGGACTACAAAGATACGGCAAAGGAAGGAAAAAATCCAAACGTTTTTCGGAAAAAATTTCTCATTCGACCCTCACCCGCGGGATTGCATCCATAAGTCGCTGGGTATACGAAGATTGAGGATTTTTGTACACCACATCCGTCCGGCCGTATTCGATGATACGTCCTCCCTGCATCACAGCCAAGTGGTCGGACATATACTGCACCACGCTCAAATCGTGAGAAATGAACAGGTAGGTAAAGCCGAAATCCTCCTTCAGATCATTGAGCAGATTGAGCACCTGCGCCTGCACGGAGACATCGAGCGCCGACACGGATTCGTCGCAAATGATAAATGAAGGCTGGAGTACCAACGCCCGCGCGATGCCGATACGCTGCCGCTGCCCGCCGGAAAACTGATGGGGATACCGCGAGGAAACCTCGGGCGAAAGGCCCACCTTTTTGAGCAGGTCGGCGATGTACTCCCGGCGCTGGCGGTCGTTGTCCAGAATGCGGTGCACCTGCATGGGTTCGATCAGGGCTTCGCCCACGCTCAACATGGGGTTGAGCGAGGCAAAAGGATCCTGGAAGATGATCTGTATCTCGCGCCGGAGATTCCGGATATCCTTTGAAGAAAGACGGGTGATGTCCTTTCCCCGGTAGAACACCTCGCCTTCGCTCGGGGGATCGAGCATCAGGATGGCGCGCGAAAAGGTACTTTTTCCGCAACCGCTCTCCCCGACCAGGCCCAAGGTTTCACCTTTATATATGTCGAGGTTCACTCCCTGCACCGCCCGGGTAAGGTCGGCTCCGTTGCGGAACCACTTGGATACCCCGCGAATGCGCAAAAGCGGCGCGCGCTGCTCCACTTCAGCTTCGTGGGCGATGATCTGTTCCTCGGTCAAGGGAGCCCCTTCGGGCATCCGCCCGTCGACGAAATCCGCCACCACCGGCAAACGGTTGACCTTTCGTCCGAGTTGCGGACGGCAAGCCAGCAACCCTTTGGTATAAGGAGAACGCGGGGCGAGAAAAATATCCCGCTTGGTACCTTGTTCCTCGATATGTCCCCGATACATCACCAGCACATCGTCGGCGATCTCGGAAATGAGTGCCAGGTCGTGCGTGATGAAGATGATGGCCATATTGGTGGTCCGACTGATCTCGGAGAGCAGATTGACGATCTCTTTCTGCACCGTTACGTCGAGTGCGGTGGTCGGTTCATCGGCAATGATGACATCGGGACGGCAGGCGATGGCCATGGCGATGACCACGCGCTGTTTCTGTCCGCCGGAGATCTGGTGCGGATAGGAATTGTAGATGCGCTGGGGATCGGGCAGTTTGACCTGTTCGAAGAGCTTGAGCACTTCGGCCTTGCGCTCGGCGGCGCTCATCCGGGTATGGATCTTGAGCACTTCCTCGACCTGCGCTCCGCAGCGCTGCACGGGGTTGAGGGCGCTCATGGGTTCCTGAAAGACCATCGTGATGCGTTCACCCCGCAGACGGCGGAAATGTTTCTCGGGCAAGGTGGTCAGGTTTACCACCCGGTCGCCCTGGCGGAAAAGCACTTCGCCGCCGCTCACCCGCAGGTTGGGGTTGAGCAGGCCGGTAATGGCATAGCACGTGATGGACTTGCCGCTGCCCGACTCCCCGACGATGCCCAGCACTTTCCCTTTTTCGAGGGAAAAGCTGATGTTCTCCACCAGAGGCCGTTGCTCGCCGTCCTTGACTGCGCTGATACACAGATTGTGTACTTCCAGTATATTCTTTTCGTTCATCACGCTCGCATACACGTCTCGAAGGCACAAAATTAGATAAGATAAACGTACCAAACATGACATTTTTTTATAAATTTGTTAATTCCATATACAAAATCCTCCCTCGCACCGAAGGAGCGGAAAAAAAACATTCGTCGCACGAAAAAACGGACGGACCGATGAAAGAAATCGTACGCAAAGACCTGCAGAACTACATCGAAAGCGAAAAAGAGCGCATGCTCGACGAACTCTTCGCCCTGCTGCGCATCCCCTCCATCTCGGCGGTAAGCGCCCACCGGGACGACATGCGCCGCATGGCGGATGCCCTGGTAGCCAAACTTCTGGCAGCGGGTGCCGACCGGGCCTGCGTGATGGAAACCGGCGGCCATCCGGCCGTAATGGCCGAAAAGATACTCGACCCCGCCCTGCCTACGGTGCTGGTGTACGGACACTACGACGTGCAGCCGGTCGAGCCGCTGGAACTGTGGAAGAACCCTCCCTTCGACCCCATCGTCCGGAAGACCGACCTGCACCCCGAAGGGGCGATTCTGGCCCGGGGTGCCAACGACGACAAGGGACAGATGTACATGCACGTGCTGGCCTTCGAATACATGATGCGCAGCGGCACCCTGCCCTGCAACGTCAAATTCCTGATCGAAGGCGAGGAGGAAGCCGGTTCGTCCCACCTGGACGCTTTCGTGCGCGACCACGCCCGGGAGCTGGCCTGCGACGTGGTACTGGTTTCCGACACTACGATGGCGGGCAAGGATCAACCCTCGGTGATGACCGGCCTGCGCGGGCTTTCGTATTTCGAAATAACGGTCAAAGGCCCCTCGCGCGACCTGCATTCGGGACATTTCGGCGGAGCGGTGGTCAATCCCTGCACGGCGCTGTGCGAAATGGTCGCCGCCCTGCACGACGAGTCGGGACGGATCGCCATCCCGCATTTCTACGACGACGTACAGGAAGTTTCCCCACAGGAACGCCAGCAGATGAACGCCCTGCTACTCGACATGGAGCGCTACAAAGCCAACGTGGGCGTATCGGAAGTGAACGGTGAAGAGGGCTACAACACCCGCGAGCGCGCCACCATCCGCCCGGCACTCGACATAAACGGTATCTGGGGCGGATACACGGGCGAAGGAGCCAAGACGATCCTCCCGGCACAGGCGCACGCCAAGATCTCCATCCGGCTGGTACCGAACCAGGACCCCGAAAAGGTCAACCGGGCCTTTGTCGAGCATTTCAAGAGCTTGGCACCCCGAGGTGTCGAGGTAGAAGTCGTCCCCACCCAGGGGGCCTACCCGTACGTTACTCCCGTTTCCGGACGCGCTTACCAGGCGGCGGCCGAAGCGCTGACCGAAGTGTACGGCCGTCCCACCGTACCGGTGCGCGGGGGCGGCAGCATCGGTGTGGTGCCGATGTTCGAAAAATACTTGGGACGCAAGACCATCCTGATGGGATTCGGACTGGACACCGACGCTATCCACTCGCCCAATGAAAACTACAGCCTCGCCCAATTTTACCGGGGCATCGAATCCATCGTACTGTTCTACCGAAACTTCTGCCGGAAATGATGCGCATCGTCGTCGATATTGCCGCCCAGCGGCTCACTTTGTATCAAGGAACGGAACCTGTACGGAGCTATCCCTGCTCTACCTCCCGGTACGGCGCCGGATGCCAGGAAGGGTCGAACCGCACCCCGATAGGTTTCCATGAAGTGGTCGAAAAATACGGCGATGGCGTTCCTTTGGGCGGGGTGTTCGTTTCCCGAGTCTATACAGGGGAGATTGTCCCTCCTTGCCTGGAAAAGATCCCTTCGGGACAGGACCGCATCACCACCCGCATCCTCCGCTTGCGCGGGGTGCAGCCAGGGATCAACCAAGGAGGCGAGGTGGACAGCTACCGGCGCTACATCTACATCCACGGTACGCCCGAAGAGGGACTCATCGGCACCCCGGCTTCGCACGGGTGCATCCGCATGACCAATGCCGACGTGGCCGACCTGTACGAGCGCGTCCCGACAGGTACCCAGGTCGAGATTTTTTGAACGTTTGCTGTAAAACGACAAAGGGCTTTTCTCCGCTTGCAGCCCGCTTTTGTCCCGGCTCCGCGCCGGGATTTTTTGTTAAACTTTTCAAATCCTTGTTTTTGTAATCGAAATACTACTATCTTTGCCAAAAAGAAACCATGCATCCATGGCATTTTGGAACAAACGGCACAAAGAACCGCAGACATTCTCCGATCTGGTACGCGGCCTGCAATACGCGGTAAACACGGCTCAACAGATGCTTTCGGCACACCAGCAGATGCTGTTCAACCGCTACTTCGACGAGCAAGGCCAGCCGTTTTGCCGGCAGGTGAACGTGGGCGAGCGTTCCTTGAGCGTGCCGTACCTTTCGCTGGTCAACCATCGCTCGCTGGGCATCGACGAGATCGAACTCTCGTTCAAGGCCCGCATCGACGCGACCCTGCTGAAGGACAACAACCATCATTCCGAAACGGACAATCCCGGAACCCAAGTGGACCGCTCGTGCTTCGAGATGAGTTTCTCCGCTCCGGCAGGCGGTACTCTCCCCCGTGCCAATGAGATGGATGTCCGGGTGCGCTTCAAACAACTGGAACCTCCCGAAGGCCTGCGCCGCGTACTGGACGAATACGACAAAACGGTCCGGTTGGCCGACCGATAAACGCACTTTCCTTTTCAAAACCTTTATAATCCTATGGCTGAAAACACCCCCGAAAAACAAAACGAAGAAAGCGGGAAAAACATCGCCCGCCAGTTCAAAGGGCTGCCGATGAGCGAACTGATCTCCGCCCCGTTGCGCGCTGCCTGCCAGTCGCAGATCCAGTTGGCCGGAGCCGCTTTCGAATTTATGACGAAAATCGGTTTCAAGGATGGAGACCTTTCCCAACCCAACCTGTTGAAATTCGAGCTGGAACGCCCCGTCCAAACCCCTACCGGGGTAACGACCAATACGATCGACGTCCAGGCCCCCTTCCTGGGTTTAGTGCCGATCCCCTCGCTGCTGATCGACTCGGTGAACATCGACTTCCAAATGGAGGTGTCGGCCGCCGAGCAAACCAAAGAGACCGAGAGCACAGATGCTTCGGTGAAGGCCGGCTTCAAAAGTTGGTTCGGTACGAGCGTCGAAATACAGGGCAATGTCTCTTCCTCGCGGGAAAACACCCGGTCGAGCAACCAGAGCGCCAAATACCAGGTACACGTTTCGGCCAGCCAGCAACCCCCTACCGAAGGCTTAAGCCGCCTGATGGACATTCTGGCCAGCTGTACCACGCCGCTCAAAGTCGAAGGGAACTCCTGAGGCCGTCCCTCTTTTGCACCTTCTTACCCGCTTTATCATGAAGATCGTCAGCTGGAACTCCCAAGGGAACAAAGATTTTAATTACGGGACCCTCCTCTCTACCTACCATCCGGATGTGTTGTGCCTCCAGGAATGCGGAAACATCCAATATGGCACGGACAACGAAGATGTCCAGGTAACACAGGCGGAGACCCTGTGCTTTCAGAAATCGTTCGGACGGACGAAATGCCTGGTAAACTACTGGCCGGCCGACGCGCGCAACGGCCGATGCAGCATGGCAATACTCATCCCGGAAAGTTCCTCGGCAGGAACATGTGCAGCGATAAAGTCCTGGTCGATCCGTCCTGCCTTGGCCATAAAACGAGGCTCCTTGTGGATCATCAACGTCCATGCGGTAGCCAGCGCAGCAGCCGCAGCCAACGACCAGGACTTTATCGACCGCTTGTGCGAACGAGGCTACAACGGACTTTGCGTAGGCGATTTCAACTGCACCCCGGCCGAACTGACTGCACGGGGCCTGAATCCACGTGCACAGATCGTCTGCTCGGGCCAATCGACGCACTTCGGCGCAGCCACCGACAAGGAACTGGATTACGGCTGCCTGATCAATACCCGCAAGCAGGCCACCTGCCAATGCCACCATGAGACGCACGGGTCGGATCACACACCGGTTATCTTCACCCTGACGTAACAGAACCTTACCGTTTCCCTTCCCCGAGCCAAGCGGAGAGCACCTCGTCGGGACGGCGGCGGGAGAGGTCCAGCCAAAGTCCCTGCAGGCCTGCGGCACGCGCCCCCTCGACATTTTCCAGCATATCGTCCACAAAGAGGGTTCGGGCGGCGTCGAGGCCGTTTTCCCGAAGCACCCGTTCGAAGAGCGCCCGCTCGGGTTTGCGCAGGCCGGTATCCTGGCTGTAATACACCCGTTCGAAGAGTTGTTCGAAAGCGTCGAGGTCCATCCGGCGGCGCAGACGGTCGATGTGGATGGGATCGGTGTTGCTCAAAAGAAACAGGCGATAACGTTTTCCCAGACGCACCAGCAAATGCCATCGCGCGGGGGGCACCTGGCGGAGCATTGCGCACCAGGCATCTTCGACCTGTGCGGTGGTCGTGCCGGGAGGAAGGTAGCGTTTGAGAAACGCTACGTACTGTTCCCGGCCTACTTTTCCCCGCTGAAAATCCAAATTGACGGCCGTGAGTTCGGGCGGGACCTTTTCGAGTCCGAGAGCGACAAAAGCCTCGTAGGTGGCGCGTTCGTCCAAGTCCAGCAACACTCCTCCGAAATCGAGGATCAGGTTTTCGATCGTTTCCATAGGCCGGGTCCGGTGCGCTTTTTCCGCCGGACATTATTTGCAAGGTAGTGAAAATTGTCGTAATATTGCACGTCTTTTTCGCGGACAAAACACGCGCTTTTGTGCGAAAGACGGTCCCTTAGCTCAGTTGGTTAGAGCACCTGACTCATAATCAGGGAGTCGTTGGTTCAAGCCCAACAGGGACCACCGACGGGCAGGACTTGCTTGCCTTCCCCAAAAACAAAGCCGCCGGAAATCCCTTCCGGCGGCTTTTTCATTCCTATTCCAAAGAACATTCCCTTATAAAGATAGCTTTTTTGTCCCGCTCGACGAATGCAACTCCCCGATCGCCCGTTGCCTGCTAAAAAACTCTTGGGAACTAACGCCTCCGTCCGATCAGATCCCGAACAGTTCGGCATACTGCCCCGTCACGTAGTCCTCCAACCAAGCGTACAGCTCGTTCATCTGCTTCACATCCACCTTGCCGGAAGTGTACCAGCCGTCGATCACCTGCTGAGAACGCTCAAACACGGCCTGTTCGACTCCCTGGAGCAACTGCATGCAGCCGGTTCCCTGCGGATTGAAGATGAGTTCCCAACGGAAATAGTCGGACGTTCCACCACCCTGCCGGCACGAGAAGATCCGGTTGCGCAGGGTCATAGCCTTGTCGCACAGCGGGGAAACACCCGTTTCGGGATCGCGCAGGACCATCGGAGGCATCTTTTCGGCATTCTTCACCCACAGGGGTACGGCTACCGCAGCCGGAGGGTAGTTCAAAGCGGTCCACATGACAGTCAGGTCGGGATTTTCTCCTTTCTTCACTCCCTGCACCACCACGGAACTGCCGGTGCTGCGACGCGGGATAAAATCCTTGTCCACGAACCAACCCGTGGTGCGGGGCGTATGGTACGCGCCATCCTTCAGGTCGATGCCCATCATCTGGTTCTTGAAGCAACGCGCCAAGTCGGAAAATATCCACGCCGGGGTGATCTGCCCCGTACCGGCCGCGCGCATCAGTTCGACGTCCTCGTTCATGTAACGGACATAGCCCATACCTTCGTACAACCCGCCGGAAAACGAAAAGTTCGTCCGGGCAATGTAGCCCATCGGTGCATCCTTGGGATCATTGGCGTCGAACATCACGTAGTCGTAATACCCTACCTCGAACATCGCTGCGCCGCCCTGAGCGTCGATCACACCGAAGTTGGCTTCGATCCCGCTGGGCTTGGAGAGCGTGTCGAGAAACACCTTGAAATCCTCGATGGAACCGCACACCTCCAGGGCGCGTTTCATCACCCGACCGTTTGCCTCGCCACGCTCCTCTCCGGGCTGGACTTCCACCAGGTTGTACGACTGGGTGTTCATGATGGCAAAACCGGCCGTATTGGTGCCGATCCAGATCTCCGTCGGATTGTCCACGCTATTGACGATACCGATAAAAGCATACTTTTCTCCCGAGAAGTACTTCACGGCATTCTGCACATTGTCCGTATCACGGTTTTTCCACAGGAGCGGACGGCCGTCGGGAGTGACTTTTCCGGAAATTACCGCCGAGGTACAAGCCTCCGCGGGGTTCGATACGCCGATCATCAGCGCAAAGGAGAGCGCAAGGGCACAAAAAGCGTGTTTTTTCATCGGTTTTCTGTATTTGGTTATCTATTTATTCTTTCTTCTCGGTTCTTCTCTACCCTTCCCCTGTTCATACGGAAGGGGGGAAAAGACCTCTCCCTCTCCCCTGCACCTGGGCAGGAAAAACGATGGGGTTAAATGTAGTGAAAGGCGAGCGCAACGGCAAGGGGGAAAACGAAGTTTTCGCACCGTGCCGATGCCGAGCCGAATCCCCGTCCCCCGCCCCCCCTTGTCGAGAAACTCCCGGCAGACCGAAGAGCTCCCCGGGAGGGATCACAGACCTTTCTTACGCAGTTTCCAAGCCCACACCGCAAACCACACGGCGGCTATCGCTACACAAACTCCACCCAAGGTATAAGATGTACCGGCCGCCCAGGAAAATCCTTCCGGAGCGATGAACAGATACGAGGTGCACACCGCCGTCATGAACAGTGCCGGGATAAGGGTGATCCAGTAGCATTTCCCCTCGCGGAACAGCCATACCGTTACCGCCCAGAGGGTGAATACGGCCAAAGTCTGGTTGCTCCATGCAAAGTAACGCCAAATACGCGCAAAGCCGTCCGCATCGCTCATGCTGTACACCAGGATGCCAATAGCGGCCAGGAACATCGGGATGCAGATGTACAGGCGTTTCAGCACGCTTTTCTGATCGATCTTCAACGAATCGGCCACGATGAGCCGCGCCGAGCGGAACGCCGTATCGCCCGAGGTAATCGGAGCGGCAATCACACCCAACATGGCCAGAATGCTGCCGAAGGTTCCCAACCAACCGACCGTGATGTCGTTGACGACCACGGCCGCATTGGACTCCGCAAAACCTTCCCGGTGGAAGAAATACGTCGCTGCAGCCGCCCAAATGAGCGCCACGATGCCTTCGCACACCATTGCTCCATAAAAGATGGGGCGCCCCTGACGCTCGTTGGTCATGCAACGGGCCATCATCGGGGATTGGGTGGCATGGAACCCGGAGATCGCTCCGCAGGCGATCGAGATGAACATGATGGGGAAGATGGGCAAGCCTTCCGGTTGGGGGTTGGGCATGCCTTCCCACAACTCGGGCAAGTCCGGACGGTGAACGTACAACATCACCATGATCCCTACCGCCATAAACAGCAAGGCGGCTCCGAACACCGGGTAAATCCGTCCGATGATCTTGTCGATGGGCAGCAGGGTCGCCAGAATATAATAGGCAAATACCACCACGATCCAGAACGTGGTATCCAGATGTTCCGGTGTGAGCCGCGTCAAGAGTTGCGCCGGACCGTCCACAAATACCGCGCCGACCAAGACCATCAGCACGACGGTAAAGATGACCATGAGTTGTTTGGCATATTTTCCCAGACACATCCCGATGAGTTCGGGAAGGCTTTTCCCGCCGTAGCGCAACGAGAGCATCCCGGCGGTATAGTCGTGCACCGCTCCGGCGAAGAGCGTTCCCAGCACGATCCACAGATAGGACGACACGCCGAATTTGGCCCCCAGGATGGCTCCGAAGATGGGCCCCAGGCCGGCGATATTGAGGAACTGGATCATAAAGATTTTCCAACGGGGCAGCACTACATAATCCACGCCATCGGGACGCTCCAAAGCCGGGGTTTTCCGCCCCGGATCGGGACCGAAAACACGTTCCACTACCCGTCCGTACACAAAATAGCCGACCACCAAGGCCAGCAGACAGATTGAAAAACTTACCATCTTTTCAAAAGATTTTTAACGAAGCACAAAATTATGCAAACACCCCCATAGAGAGAATGAAAAACAACCGTTTTTTAGCCATTTTTAATAAAAAATCACAAATCCTCCCATTCCAACAAAAAACCGAAAAAAAGCGGCTCTTTCTCTGCAAAAAACGCAGCGTTGCCCAGCGAACAAACCCGCCGCTCCTCTCTCGCACTTTCCGGACAAGGCAATGGAAAAACAAGACAAGCTTCCGGCTGTTTTTTACCTGTTCGCATCGTATTTTTTCCTAAATTTGCGGCAATGAAATTTGCGGCATCACAAATCGGCGAAATCCTTCAAGGTACCATCGAAGGAGACGCCACGGTCTGCGTGGACCGTCTGGCCAAGATCGAGGAGGCTACCGAAGGTTCCATCACCTTCCTGGCCAACCCGAAGTACACTCATTACATCTACACCACAGGCGCTTCGATAGTCATCGTTTCCAAAGACTTCGTGCCTTCGGCTCCCGTACCCGCTACGATGATCCGGGTGGAAGACCCTTACACGTCGTTCACCACCCTGCTGGAATTTTACGAGAATTATCTCAAATCGCTCAAAAACGGCATCGAACAGCCTTCGTTCCAGGCTCCCGACCTGAAGATGGGACAAAACGTCTATCTGGGCGCTTTTTCCTACATCGGCGAAGGGGTCGTCCTGGGCGATGATGTGAAGATATACCCCCAGGTCTATATCGGCGACCATGTGAAGATCGGACGCGGGACGGTGATTTACGCCGGAGCCCGCATCTACCGTGATACGCACATCGGGGCCGATTGCATCGTCCATGCGGGTGCGGTGCTGGGCGCGGACGGATTCGGGTTTGCCCCCCAAGCGGACGGCTCGTACAAGAAGATCCCCCAGACGGGCAACGTCGTACTGGAAGACGACGTGGAGATCGGCGCCAATACGACGGTGGACCGCTCGACGATAGGTTCGACCGTGATCCGCAAAGGGTCCAAACTGGACAACCTGATCCAGATCGCGCACAATGTAGAGATCGGCCAGAACACGGGCATCGCCGCGCAAACGGGCGTGGCGGGTTCGTCCAAGATCGGGGCGGGCTGCATCATCGGCGGGCAGGTGGGCATTGCCGGACATCTGCACATCGGAGACAGAACGACGATCGCTGCACAGTCGGGCGTCATCGCAGACATCGCGCCGGGAGCTACCGTGATGGGTGCTCCTTCGTTCGATCACAAGGAATACGTAAAAAGCTATGTCGTTTTCCGGAAACTGCCTAAATTAGCGCACCAGATCGAACAGATAAACAAAAAACTGGAAAAAGAAAACAAATAAGTGATCATAAGGGCCTCCCAAGGCCCGTTTTTTCGAAAAAAATGAGCCAAAAACAAAAGACCCTGGCCGCGCAAGCCACCCTTTCAGGCATCGGCCTGCATACAGGCAAGAAAGTCACGATGACTCTCCTACCGGCTGCACCGGGCACCGGTTTGATATTTGTCAGGAAAGACCTCGAAGGTGCTCCGGTAGTGGAAGCCGATGCCAGTCTGGTCTCGCAAACCTCGCGAGGGACTGTCCTGGAAAAGAAAGGCGTCAAGATACATACCACCGAACACATCCTGGCGGCTCTCTGGGGAGCCGATCTGGACAACGTTATCATCGAACTGGACGGGCCCGAACCCCCCATCATGGACGGGTCGGCCCGGTACTTCATGGAGGCCATCGCCCAAGCCGGCGTAGTGGAACAGGATGCCGACCGGGTGTACTACGAGATCGACGAGATCATCACCTACCACGACCCCGAAACGGGCAGCGAACTGATCGCCATGCCGTCGGAACACCCGGCCATGCAGGTCATGGTGGACTTCGGCTCCCGGGTGCTGAACACGCAGAATGCCTCGTGGAATGAAAATACGGACTTCGCCACCGAGATCGCTCCGTGCCGCACGTTCTGTTTCTTGGACGAAATCGAAGGCATGATCAAGGCCGGACTCATCAAGGGCGGCGACCTGTCCAATGCCATCGTCTACGTGGACAAAAAAATATCGGACGATACGCTGGCGCACTTGAAAGAACTGTTCCACCGCGAAGACATCACGGTAAACGCCGACGGGGTGCTGGACAACCTATCCCTGCTCTATCCCAACGAAGCGGCCCGGCACAAACTGCTGGACTTGGCCGGCGACCTGGCTCTGGTAGGACGCCGCCTGCGGGGACGTATCATCGCTACCAAGCCGGGACACGCGGCCAATACGCAGTTCGCCCGAAAACTCGCCCAGACGATCCACGCACAGGAGCGCAATCCGATGCCCAAGATCGACCTGAACCGCGAGCCGCTGATGGACATCAATGCCATCATCCGCGTGCTTCCGCACCGCCCGCCGTTCCTCCTGGTGGACAAGATCCTGGAACTTTCCGAGGAACACGTGGTGGGACTGAAGAACGTTACGATGAACGAACCGTTTTTCGTGGGACACTTCCCCGGCGCCCCGGTGATGCCCGGCGTGCTGCAGATCGAGGCCATGGCACAGTGCGGTGGTATCCTGGCGCTCAACGCGGTCGATGATCCGGAGAACTACCTGACTTATTTCATGAAGATCGACAATGCCAAATTCAAATACCAGGTACACCCGGGCGACACGTTGATCTTCAGTCTGAAACTCAAGGAACCCATCCGTCGGGGCATCTGCCACATGGAAGGCCGGGCTTTCGTAGGCAACCGTTTGGTTTGCGAAGCCGACCTGATGGCGCTGATCACCCGAAAAGACAAGGCCAAATAAAACCCAACCCGTATGGATCCCAAATCACTCGTATACATCCATCCCGACGCCCGCATTGCGGACGATGTGATCATCGAACCGTTCACCACCATTGCCGCCGACGTGGAAATCGGCAGCGGCACGTGGATCGGCCCGAACGTTACGATCATGGACGGTGCCCGCATCGGCAAGGATTGCCGCATTTTCCCCGGGGCCGTCATCTCCAGCGTACCGCAGGATTTGAAATACCGGGGGGAAAAGACCACCTGCGTGATCGGCGACCGCACCACGATCCACGAAGGGGTTACCGTCAGCCGGGGAACCCAGGCTGCCGGGACGACCCGCGTGGGCGACGATTGCCTGCTGATGGCGTATGTCCATGTGGCCCACGACTGCATCCTGGGCAATCATGTCATCCTGGCCAACTACGTCGGCTTGACGGGGCACTGCCAGGTGGACGACTATGCCATCATCGGGGGCTTGGCCGGCACGCACCAGTTCACCAAGATCGGCGCCCATGCGATGATCGCCGGAGGGACTCTGATCCGCAAGGACGTGCCTCCCTATGCCAAGGCTGCCAAAGAACCCATTTCATACGTAGGGGTGAATTCCATCGGGCTGCACCGCCGGGGCTTTACCAGCGAGAAGGTCGAGGATATCCGCAACGTCTACCGCGTGCTTTACCAGAGCGGGCACAACATTTCCCAGGCTCTGGACATCATCGAACAGACCCTCCCGCCGTCCAAAGAACGGGACGAGATCGTCCGTTTCGTCCGCCAATCGCAGCGCGGCATCATGCGCGGATACGCCGGGTGCACCGATCCGGACGCCGAAGAAGAATAAACAGAACTTTATCACTCATACCGATTCATCATAGAAACATCCAAAAGATATGGCAACGACCAACGACATTAAAAACGGTATCTGCATCCGCCTGAATTCCGATATCTTCAAGGTAGTGGAATTCCAGCACGTAAAACCGGGCAAGGGCCCTGCTTTCGTCCGCACCAAACTCAAAAGCCTTTCCACCGGCCGCACGCTGGAAAATACCTTCCCGGCCGGGCACAAGATCGAACCCATCCGTATCGAGAACCGCAAGTATCAGTTCCTTTACAACGAGGGCAACGACTACCACTTCATGAACCAGGAAGATTACGACCAGCTCACCCTGCAGAAGGAGATGATCAATGCTCCGCAGTTCCTGCGCGACGGCGATATCGTGGACATCCTCTACAATGCCGAAGACCACCTGCCGATGGCCTGCGAACTGGCTCCCAACGTCGTGCTCACCGTTACGTTCACCGAACCGGGCATCAAGGGCGATACGGCTACCAACACGCTCAAACCCGCTACGGTAGAAACCGGCGCCAACGTAAAAGTGCCCCTCTTTATCAACGAGGGGGACAAGGTTCGCATCGACACCGCTTCGGGCAACTACCTGGAGCGCGTGAAAGAATAAACGAACGCGTGCAATTCCCCTCTCACTCTTCGCGGGGCGCGGGGGCAAGCAAAAGGCGCGGGGCTTTCAGCCCCGCGCCTTTTGCTTGCCCCCGCGCCCCGCGACATTTGCCCGCACGCTACTTTTCCCCCCGGCGGATCTTCTCCAACAACTGCGCGTAAAACACACTGGCCTGCAAAGCCGGCTCGTACCCCAGCACGATCAGTTGCTCCCGTGCCCGGGACACCGTCACGTTGAGTTTCCGGTCCACCTCCCCCTGGGCATCGGCGGACTCCACCAACTGCATCTGCACCGGATCGAACACCGCCATCGAAACGACGATGATGTCCTTCTCCCCTCCCTGGAAACGCTCGACCGTATCTACCGTCACGTTTTCGGAAAGCTGCGGATCGTCTTCGATCTGTGCACGGATCACCCCCACCTGCGCCCGCCAAGGTGTTACCACCCCTACCGTATCGGCTCCGAAACGTTTTCCATAGCGCAGCTTGATCTCCCGCAAGAGCCGGGACACCGTCTCCGCCTCGCCGCGGTGCCGCTTGAAGACCGGTTCGTACTGCGAAGGAAGAAAGCACAAACGAGGCTCCTGGCGGCAAGCGCGCTGACGCGCAGTCCCACTGCGCAATCGCCCCTGGTAAAACGGATTGACCAGTTCGGCGATCTGCTCGTGCATCCGGAAATGCGTATCGAGCATCGCCCGCACCCCCTCGAAGCCCTGCTGCTCGGCATAGCGCCACAGGCGTTCAAAGAGCGAATCGCGCAGATCGAACAGACCCTTCGCACGCAAATCGGGATCCTCCACCCGCGCATACGCCCCGCTTTGCAAGGTAACCGCCGGCAACTGCTTCTGGTCGCCGAGCAGGACGAACTTCCGAAAACCGGCCAGTACACCCCCCAACTGCACCTCCGTCAATTGGGAAGCCTCGTCCACCAGCACTACATCGCGGGGAAAGAGTTCCTTCAAGTCGTCCGCCCGCGACACGTACGCCGACACCGTCGAAAGGATCACCCGCCGGGAAGAGACATATTCGCGCAACTGGTTTATCTTCATCCCCTCCGCCACCCGGGAGAGCGTACGGTCCTGCTGCGCGGCAGACTCGTGTCCCAAGCGCAGAAAGTCGATCTCCGCACGGTGCAAACGGTCGGCTATCTCGGCTACCGCCCGGTTGGTAAAGGCCAGTATCGTGAGCGTATCGCACGTACAGTCCAGCACGTTGCGGACGATCCCCATCAACGCCCCGGAAGTCTTGCCCGTACCCGGAGGCCCCTGCAACAGGAAATACTCCCGCGCCCGCAACGCACCGCGCACCGCCGCATTCTGTCCCGGCGTGAGTTTCGCCTGCTCCCGGTAGGGAAAATCGTCTTCCCCGGGACGCAACGTACCCGACACCGCTCCCCGCACCACCGAACGGCCAGAGAACAAAGTGTACATTCCGGCCACCGACGACCAATATCCCCGCTCCATCATGTCGTGCTCGGCCACCCAACGGTCTTCGCTGCGGAAATACTCCAACTCCGCACGCGCCCCCCGGGGGACGAACTCCACGCGGTCGTTTTCCACCGCTCGCAGAGTTCCCTTGACCACCCGGTTGTGCAGTACATCGTCCCGCTGGCCATGGTAGGGATACAGCACCACCGGATCGCCCGCACGGAGGGTATGCTCCACCGGTTCGCGAATGGCAAAATGCAGGACGTGTTCCCGACGGTCGTACCATTCCAAGGACAGGGAATCCACCACGGCATAGTTTTCCCGCTTGCGCCGGTACGAATCCCTCCACAGACTGGCATAGCCGTGGGAGGCCGTCCCTTCGCGCCCCGGGCGCAGGAAAGCACCGGTCTTGGCCGCCAGCATTTCCCGAAGGGTAAAGGACAAAAACGCTCCGTAATACTTCCGCTCCCAGGACGACATCCCCCGGTAGAACGAAGCGAACTGCTCGAGAGCTTCCCGCAGGTAGGCGGGCAAAGGCCCGAAATGCTCCGCATCGAGGGCTTCCAGCGGAGAAAGGTCGCCTTCGGCCAGGCGGTACACCCGATCGATCAGTTCATTGCGCAAGGCGATGATCGACTTCCGGTCGGTAGCAGAAGAGAGGAAATTACGCACCGGATACTGCGATGCCGAGGAATAAAACAAGGCGGATGTTCCCCTTCTCCGGGGGCCGTACACGCTGGTGAGCAACATGTCGTAGCAGGCCACCTGTACCTGGTGCGAAGGCCACAGTGCGGTTCCGCCGGGCGGGCGGCCGCTTTTGAGTTCGTAGATGTTCTTCAGAGCCGGATCGTCCGGATATTCGGTCAGCACGTCCAGGCGCCCTTGCATCCCGTAGAGAGCCGAGAGGAACGATGGCTCCACGCACACCCGCTGGCCTTGCAAGCCGCGGGCAAAGGCGGCGATGTTGTCCCGATGTTCGGCCACGACCGTATCCCAGATCCGGCGGACCGTCTCTCCGCCGTAACGGGCTGCTTTGAGCAGGTTCCGGGACAGTGCTTGGCGGAATACCGTCCGAGGATCGGCCTTTTCATCTTCCAGGTAGGCGTCCAGCAGGTCGTTGATCAGCGTACCACGCAGCATGGCTTCCGAGTCGCGGTCGGGGAGCAGTTTGGAGAGCAGAAAGATGTTGGCATTGGCTTGTTCGCCGTCAAAACAAGCGGCGATGTCGGTTACGTCCACCAGAAAATCGGGTTCGAGCACGATGAGGGTATCCGCGGTGGTGTACAGCAGAGAGGGGGTAGCTCCTTGCTTCAGATCGGTGATATTGACGGCCCAATACGGACGGACGATCTCCCGCAGGCGCATCAGGTCGCCCCGGATCACGCCCGAGGGGTAACTCTCGGCCACGACGATGCGGTACTTTTCCTCCCGAACGTCCCCTTGGGCGCGGGCCAGGACTTCGAGTTGGTAGTACCGGCGGGCCTGGTGGGTACGCATCGGCGATACGCCGGTAACCACAGCGGAAAACAAGCCGGTGCGGGCAGGCCGGCTGTCGGCTCCTTGCGGAGCCGACAGCACGGCCTGCTCGCACCGGGAGAGCAGCTGCGACAAAGCCTCCTCGTCGGGGCGCACACCGCTGAATCCGTACAGGATGTACAGCAACTCGGACAACCGCTCCGAAAGCTCCTGCGGCGATGCAGGGCCTTCGCCCGCCGCACGGCGGGCGAAGGCCGTCATCGCCGCCCGCAAACGCTCCCCCGCCCCGCAACGGCTGCACAAGTACACCATCCGGGAATACTGCGTGCCGAATGCCCGAAGGTCGCCCTCGAGCATCTTGGCTACCGCGTATTCGAACACGGCTCGCAGCTCGTTCCAGGCTTCCCCGGGTGCTGCGGTCCCTTCTCCGCGGGTAAGAGCAGAGAGACGGCGATAAAGCATCCGTACCGTCTCCTGGGGCAATTCGTTCAATACTTCCTGCTGCTTCACAAGTGCAAAGTAACAAAAAAAACCGCCCCTTCAAAAGGGGCGGCTATCACATCCGGAGAGGATTCTCGTTTCGGTTCGACGATTTACTTTACTTTCTCTACGACAGCTTTGAAGGCTTCGGGGTTGTTCAGAGCCAAGTCGGCCAGCACCTTGCGGTTGAGCTCGATACCGGCTTTCTTCAAACGGCCCATCAACACCGAATAGGACATCCCGTAAGCCCGGGCTCCTGCGCTGATACGCACGATCCACAGAGCACGGAAATTGCGCTTTTTCTGTTTGCGGTCGCGGTAAGCGTAAACCAAACCTTTTTCGACGGTGTTCTTGGCTACCGTCCAAACGTTTTTCCTCGCACCGTAATTACCTTTGGCCAGCTTGAGGATCTTTTTGCGGCGCTCGCGCGCAGCGACAACATTTACTGATCTTGACATACGATTTGTTTGTTTTTTTGCGACGGGCGGCTCTGGATTCGTCCGGGAGCTCTTCTTTGCACCGCCACAGGGTTAATAACCGTCCGCACGGACGGGAGGACAAGCCTCCCCGGCGGGAAAACCGACGGATACGCGATCCGTACACAAAAACCGACGCAGGGTTTCCGGCGTTTTCGCGCCTGCCCACGCCATCCATTCCCGTTAGAGAACGAGCTGCTTGCGGATGTTGCCCATGTCGGCAGCATCGACCAGACCGGCTTTGGTCAGGTTGTGCTTGCGCTTGGTCTCCTTCTTGGTCAGGATATGGCTTTTGAAAGCGTGTTTGCGCTTGATTTTTCCGGATGCCGTGAGCTTGAAACGCTTCTTGGCACTGGATTTGGTTTTTAATTTAGGCATTGATTGAAATGTTTATGAGAATGTCTCCTGTGATGTTTCTCTTTTTGCTTCTCTCCCCTGCCCCTTCGGTTTGCCGAGTCCGAACCGGCCGGGGGAAAAGTCTTATTTCTTTTTCTTGGGGGAGAGCAGCATGTACATCTGCTTGCCTTCCACCTTGGGCAGTTGATCCACCTTGCCGTAGGGCTCCAGGTCGGTAGCCAGACGCAGAAGCAGGATTTCGCCCTGATCCTTGTAGATGATGGAACGACCGCGGAAAAAGACATACGCCTTGATCTTGGAGCCTTCCTCCAGGAAACGGATGGCGTGCTTCTTTTTGAACTCGTAGTCGTGTTCGTCGGTTTGCGGGCCGAAGCGGATCTCTTTCAACACCACCTTGGTCGCGTTGGCCTTCATGGCCTTCTGGCGTTTCTTCTGCTCGTAGAGGAACTTGCTGTAATCCACTACGCGGCACACCGGCGGATCGGCCGTAGGCGATATTTCCACCAGATCCACGCCCAAATCCCCGGCGATGCGCAAGGCTTCGTCGATGGAATAGACGCCCTGTTCCACATTCTCCCCCACCAGCCGCACCTGACGGGCGCGGATCCGGTCATTGATGTTGTGCTGGGGAGCCTGGGGCTCTACACGGCCCCTGAACGGTCTTTTGTTGTTAGGTAAAGCGATGGCTCGAAAAGTTGTTTAGTTAGACTATGTTGGTTATTTGAACTGTTTGATCGAATGCGATACCTCGTCGTTCACCGCAGCCGCCAACGCCTCGACGGTCATCTGTCCCAAGTCGCCCTGGGTATGACGTCGTACCGAGATCGTCCCGTCGGCCTGTTCCTTTTCGCCCACCACGATCATGAAGGGAATCTTCTGCACCTCGGCGTCGCGGATCTTCTTGCCGATCTTCTCGCCGCGGTAATCCACTTCGACCCGGACGTCCTTGGCATTGAGGGCATCGGCCACCTGTTTGGCGTAGTCGTTGTACTTGTCGCTGATGGGCAGCACCACGCCTTGCTGCGGAGTGAGCCACAAGGGGAACACCCCGGCGGTGGATTCCAACAGAATGGCGATAAAACGCTCCATCGAGCCGAAAGGAGCCCGGTGGATCATCACCGGACGGTGCGGCTGGTTGTCCGCCCCGATGTACGACAGGTCGAAACGCTCCGGCAGGTTGTAGTCCACCTGAATGGTTCCCAACTGCCACTTGCGACCGATCGCGTCGCGCACCATAAAGTCCAGTTTCGGGCCGTAGAAAGCCGCCTCGCCGTATTCCACCACCGTTTTGAGGCCTTTGTCCTTGGCCGCGCGGATGATGGCGTTCTCGGCCTTTTCCCAGTTCTCGTCGCTACCGATGTACTTGTCCGGATTGTTCGGATCGCGCAAGGAAACCTGAGCCGTGTACTCGTTGAAGCCCAGGGACTCGAACACGTACTTCACCAAGTCGATCACGTTCTCGAACTCCTCCAGCAACTGATCCGGCGTACAGAACAGATGGGCGTCGTCCTGCGTAAAGCCGCGCACGCGCGTCAGCCCGTGCAACTCGCCCGACTGCTCGTAGCGGTACACCGTCCCGAATTCCGCATAACGTTTGGGCAGGTCGCGGTACGACCACTGGTGGGAATTGAATATCTCGCAGTGGTGCGGGCAGTTCATCGGTTTGAGCAGGTATTCCTCCCCGTCTTCCGGAGTGTGGATGGGCTGGAAGCTGTCCTTACCGTATTTGGCGAAATGGCCCGAAGTAACGTACAGCTGCTTGGCTCCGATGTGAGGCGTGATGACCATCTCGTAGCCGGCACGCTTCTGGGCGGCCGTGAGGAAATCCTCCAGACGGCGGCGCAAAGCCGTACCCTTGGGCAACCACAGGGGAAGTCCGGCACCCACCTTCTGGGAAAAGGTAAAGAGTTCCAATTCCTTGCCCAACTTGCGGTGGTCGCGTTTCTTGGCCTCCTCCATCCGCTGGAGGTATTCGGTCAGCATCTTGGCCTGCGGGAACGAAATGGCGTATACGCGGGTGAGCTGTTTGTTCTTCTCGTCGCCCCGCCAGTAAGCCCCGGCCACCGAAGTGATCTTCACGGCCTTGATCAATCCCGTGTTGGGGATATGTCCGCCCCGGCACAGATCGGTGAAGTCGCCGTGGTCGCAGAACGAGATCGTCCCGTCTTCCAGTGCCTGGATCATCTCGACCTTGTAGGGGTTGTGCTCTTTTTCGTAGTAGTCCAGCGCCTGATCCTTGGACACCGAGCGCAGGCGGAAGTCGTTCTTCTCGCGCGCCAGTTCCAGGAACTTGTCCTCCACCTTCTTGAAATCGGCCTCGGTAAATTTCTCCTGGCCGAAATCGATGTCGTAATAAAAACCGTTCTCGATCGCCGGGCCGATGGTCAGTTTGGCCTCGGGATAAAAGCGGAGGATCGCCTGGGCCAACACGTGCGCCGAAGAATGCCAAAAGGCGCGTTTTCCGGCTTCATCGTCCCAGGTGTACAACACCAGCGAAGTATTTTCGTTCAGCGGGGTGGTTACCTCGATGGTCTTTCCGTCGGCCGAAGCCGAGATGACGTTGCGCGCCAAGCCTTCGCTGATACTGCGGGCTACTTCATACGGGGTTACTCCCTCGGGGTATTCTTTCTTACTCCCGTCCGGGAAGGTTATCTCTATCATGTTCTCTTGCCTTTATATAAACGGTACAATGAGCCTGCAAATTTAATATTTTTCCATGAAAATGAAAAAACGCCGCCGCCTTTTTGCCTGCTGCGGCGACATTTTTCCGCGCACTTTTCCAAAACGCAGCAAAGGGCCGAGCACCGGACGAACCCTCACCGCAAAAAGCTCGTTTTTTTTGACAAACAACGACTTTACACAAGAACACAAAAAAAGTCCCGGAAGAAATTCCGGGACTTTTTTCTGCTTGCCAAAAGGCACATCGACTACTGCGCTTTGGTAACCACGCGCTCTTTGATGCGGGCCTTCTTGCCGGTGAGGGCGCGCAGGTAGAAAATACGGGCGCGGCGCACCTTACCGCTCTTGTTGAGTTCGATCTTCTGGATGGCCGGCATGTTGAACGGGAAGATACGCTCCACACCCACCGTTCCGGACATTTTGCGGATGGTAAAGGTCCGGGTAGCTCCCTGTCCGCGCAGCTGGATCACCACGCCGCGGAAGAACTGGGTACGGGTCTTGTTACCTTCCTTGATTTCGTAATACACCGTGATCGTGTCGCCGGCGCGGAATTCGGGAAATTCCTTTTTCTCTACGAACGAGTCCTGTACGTACTTGATTAAGTCCATTTTGGGATTGAAAGATTAGACATTAAACTCCACAGCCAACATACACGTCCCTCGCCAGAGGTTGGTCGGGGTCCCGGCTCCGCGGGCGCTTTGCGCACTCCCCGGCTACCGAGGCTGCAAATTTACGATTTTTTCCTGTTTTCCAAACATTCCCGCCGTTTTTCCGGCATTTTTTCCTCCCCACAGGATTTTTCCCCTTGCCGAAAGGGGGAAAACGGCTCTTCCTCCTACCAAAGCAGGCATCGAACCTACCGCCGCGCCAACTCCGCGGCGATGTACGGCGCGGTGTACGACTCCCGGCACCGGATGAGGTCTTCGGGGGTACCGGCAAAGACCAGATTGCCCCCGCCTTCGCCCCCTTCGGGACCGAGGTCGATGACGTAGTCGGCGCATTTGATCACATCGGGATTGTGCTCCACCACCACGATGCTGTGCCCCCGGGCGATGAGCGAATCGAACGCCGCCAGGAGCTTCTTGATGTCGTGGAAGTGCAGTCCGGTGGTCGGCTCGTCGAAGATGAACAGGGTGCGCACCCCGGTCTTGCCCTTTCCCAGGAACGAGGCCAACTTGATGCGCTGCGCTTCCCCGCCCGAGAGAGTCGAGGAAGGTTGCCCGAGCTGGACATACCCCAACCCCACGTCGGAGAGCGGCTGCAGCTTTTCGACGATGCGGCGGTTGCCATGGCGGGTGAAAAAGTCGATGGCTTCGTCCACCGTCATGTCGAGAACATCCGAGATGTTCTTGCCCTGATACTTCACCTCCAGCACTTCGCGTTTGAAGCGTTTGCCCCCGCAGGCTTCGCACTGCAGGTGCACGTCGGCCATGAACTGCATCTGCACCACCACTTCCCCGTCGCCCTTGCACACCGGACAGCGGCCCTTGTCCACATTGAAACTGAAGTGCTGGGCGGAAAATCCCCTCAGCTTTGCCAAAGGCTGGGCGGCAAACAAATCGCGGATCTCGTCGTAGGCCTTGACATAGGTAACGGGGTTGGAACGCGAAGACTTCCCGATGGGGTTCTGGTCCACCATCTCGACTGCGGCCAAAGCATCCAGATCGCCCGAAACGCCGGTACAGTCCCCCACCCGCAGCGAAGATTCGTGGTAATGCCGCGCCAGAGCAGGATAGAGGATGCCGTTTACCAGCGTGGATTTCCCGCTGCCCGACACCCCGGTTACCACCGTGAGCATTTCCAGGGGGAAACGCACGTCGATGCCCTTCAGGTTGTTCTCGCGCGCGCCCTTGACTTCGATATAACGGCGCACCGGACGGCGGGAGGCGGGCACTTCGATCTTTTCCTGATAACGCAGGTAACGCGCCGTGAGCGTATCGCTCTGCGCCAACTCGGACGGAGGGCCGCAAAAGACGACCTCTCCACCGTGGATCCCCGCCTCGGGACCGACGTCCACCAACAGGTCGCAGGCCTGCATCACTTCCCGGTCGTGTTCCACCACAATGACCGTATTGCCGATGTCCCGCAATTTCTTCAGCACGGAGATAAGCCGGTCGGTATCCCGTTGGTGCAAGCCGATGGAGGGCTCGTCCAGGATGTACATCGAACCCACCAGGGAACTTCCCAGGGACGTGGCCAGGTGGATGCGCTGGGATTCCCCACCCGAAAGGGTCGAGGAGGCTCGGTTGAGCGTCAGATACCCCAGACCTACCTCGCGCAGGAAACCGATCCGCCGGCGGATTTCCGTCAGGATGCGCGAGGCGACCTTCTGCTGATACTCCGACAGGGTGAGTGCATTGAAAAACTCGCCCAACCGATCCAGCGGCCAGTCCACCAGTTCGGGGAGGCTGCGGCCGCCCACCCGGACATAGCCGGCCTCCGGCCGCAGCCGCTTGCCGTGGCACACCGGACATACGGTTTTTCCCCGGTAGCGCGCCAGCATGATGCGGTAGTGCATCTTGTAGTTGTCCCGCTGGAGCATGGCAAAGAAGTCGTCGATGCCCTTGAAATATTTCGTACCGTGCCACAGCTGGTCTTTCTGCTGGGGCGTGAGTTCGCAGTACGGCGTGTGGATGGGAAAGCCGGAGCGTTCGGCGGTATCGACCACCGCCTGCCGCCACTGCCCCATTTTCTCGCCCCGCCAGGGCGCTACGGCCTGCTGATAGATCGAAAGCGAGGTGTCGGGCACCACCAGTGCCGGGTCGATGCCCATCACCTTTCCGTATCCTTCGCATTCGGGGCAGGCGCCCAGCGGGTTGTTGAACGAAAACAGGTGTTCGGTCGGTTCGATAAAATCGATGCCGTCGGCACGGAATGCATCGGAAAATGTCCGGACCGTTCCCGTGCGGGCTTCCGCTACCTGCATCGTTCCATGGCCTTCGTAAAAAGCGGTGGATACCGAATCGGCCAAACGGGCCAAGGCTCCTTCGTCCGTCGTGGCTTCGGAGCGGTCCACCACCAGGAGGAAACGGTCGAGGTCCTTCTCTACCGAAAAAGCCACCAGGTCGGCCAGTTTGACCACCTTTCCCTCCAGTTTGATCCGGGAATACCCTTGGGCGTTGAGGGCGGCCACAGCCTGGGAAAAGGTCCTCCCGGAGGGGATGCGGTACTCCGCTTCGATCTCGATGGGCGTGCCGGCGGGCAGGCTGCGGATGTAGTCGATCACGTCGCTCACCTGCTCGCATTGTACCAGTTGTCCGCTCACCGGGGAATACGTCTGCCCGATGCGGGCGTAAAGCAGCTTGAGGTAGTCGTACACTTCGCTCGCGGTGCCCACAGTAGAACGCGGATTGGCGGTATTGACTTTCTGGCGGATGGCGATGGCGGGCGCGATGCCTTTGATGTACTCGACCTTCGGTTTGTCGATACGCCCCAGGAACTGGCGGGCGTAGGCCGAGAGGCTCTCCACGTACCGGCGCTGCCCTTCGGCATACAAGGTGTCGTAGGCCAGGGAAGACTTTCCGCTGCCCGAAAGTCCGGTGAGCACGATGAACTTGCGGTGAGGAAGTGCCAAGTCGATGTGCTTGAGGTTGTGCACATCGGCACCTTTGATGAGGATGTATTCGCGGGGGTCGAGTTTGTCCAGGTCCGGAGCCATTCTTTATTTCTTTTTTGAGCCTACAAAGGTACTAAAAAGGCGGGCAATGTCGGTCGAAATAGCCAAAACCGAACAGCCTTCCGTTTTATGAAAAAATGCGCAAAACTCCCCGGATGCGGGCAAGCGAAGGCCGGAAGGCAAAGCCTTCCGGCCTTCGCTTGCCCGCATCCGGGACGAAATTTCCCGAGAAACACGGAAACAAACAGGCAACGCCCCTTACAGCAAACCGAAATGCTCGAAAGCCAGAGCGATCCCGTCCTCGTCCACCGAAGTGGTTACAAAGTCGGCCGCCCGGCGGACCTCCGGCGCAGCATTGCCCATCGCCACGCCCGTGCCCACGGCCTGCAGCATCGCGATGTCGTTACCCCCGTCGCCGAAGGCCATCGTATCCTCCAAGCGGATGCCCAGATAGTTCACCATCCGGGCAATGCCTACATCCTTGCCGGCGCTCTCGGGGATCACGTCGCCGAAAAGAGGGCTCCAGCGCACCATCCGGCAATGGGAAAAATGATCCATCACCTCCGCCTGCTGCTGCGGAGAGATGAACCAAAGCATCTGCGAAACGCCGCTGCGGGCCACCGCGATCCACTCCTGCAGATCGTCCGCAGGGGGCATCTCCAGATTGAGCTGGCGGCCGAGCAGAGCGACGTTTTCGTCCGTAAAATTGAGGTGAAGCCTTTCTTCCGTTACCAATATGCAGGGAAACGCCTGCGAAGTTTCCTGCCAGGCGACGAGCGTTTCGATGTCCTCCCGGTCGATAAAACGCTCGAAGACCACCGTGCCGTCCGTGAGGGAGCAGCGCCCGCCGTTGAGGGTCACATAGCCGTCGAACACGTCCGGCAAGTGTGCCTGGTCGATGTCGGCCTTGCGCCGGCCGGAAGCGACGAAGAGTTTCACTCCCTTTTCGCGCGCCCTTTGCAGGGCTTCGACGGCCGAATCCGGCACGCGGTGCGTACGGAAACTGAGCAGCGTCCCGTCCACATCGAAAAAGATGGCTTTTATCACGGTAAAATGTTTCTGTTCGTTCTCCTTCGGGGGAAAAGTCTCCCGTCAATAAAACTCCACTTCCGTCGCTCCTTCGCCATAGAGGTGGAACGGCGCATCGTAAAACCGGACACGGGCATACCCGGAGAGCAGGCGGCGCAACTCCTCCTTGAGCACTCCGTCGCCCACACCGTGTATGAACACCATCCGGTGGATGATCCCTTCCCGGCGGGCCGCCTCGACAGCCGTGCGGGCATAGTGCAACTGATAGTCCAGCATCTCGCCCGAGGACATCCCCCGGGGGGATTTGACCAGTTTTTCGATGTGCAGGTCGAGCACCCGTACGGGAGCCTCCCGCAGGTTTTTGTTCGTCGGAGGGGTGGGACGGCGGCGCTCGGCGTACTTGTCGTGCGTGAGGTAATCCCAGTCCTTGTCCCGGATGTATTCGGAGAGCCCTTCCCGAGCCTGTTCCTGCGAAACGATCTCGCCCGGAGCGCAGCGATATTCGAAGCCGTCGTCCGAGACGACCACCACCACGCCATCACCGACCGACTTGACCCGTCCTTTGATCTCGTCATCGACGAAGGCCACGCGCTCCCCTACCTGAAATTCCCTTTCCATCGCTCAATTCCTCACATGTTCGAGCAGTTCCCCGGCCGCTACCTCGGCCTGCGTACCGGCCGCCATGTCCTTGAGGGTGAAGACTCCTTTTTCCACTTCGCTGCTGCCGGCGATCGCCACCCAGCGCACCGACTTCCGGTTGGCATAGTCCAACTGCTTGCCCAACTTGACGGCGTCGGGATACATCTCGGCCCGCACGCCCGCCGCCCGGAGTTGCTGCAAAGCCTTCATGGAATAGTGCGCTTCCGCCGTCCCCATGTTGGCCAGCAGCACGTCCACCCCGCGGTCCAACTCCGCATCGAAACGCCCCAGTTCTTCCATCACCAGGCAGATACGGTCCAGTCCGAAGGAGATGCCTACCCCCGAAACGTTCTTCATGCCGAAGATGCCCGTCAGGTCGTCGTAACGTCCGCCTCCGCCGATGGAACCCATCTCCACGCCTTGGGCTTTGACCTCGAAGATGGCTCCGGTGTAGTAGTTCAGCCCCCGCGCCAGGGTCAAATCCAGGTCGAGGGTGGCTCCCTTGAGACCGAGAGATCCTACCGCTTCGAAGATAAAGCGCAACTCGTCGATGCCTTTCCGCCCGGCGTCGGTCCCTCCGAGGGTCTTCTCCAGCAGTTCCCACATCTGCTGCTGGGTCATGGGCGAGAGGAACGGACGGATGAGCTCGACCGACTGCGGGGTCAATCCTTTTTCGAGCATTTCGGCTTCGACAGCCTCTGCGCCGATCTTGTCCAGTTTGTCCAGCGCGACGGTCAGATCGACGATCCGGTCGGGCTGCCCGGTTACCTCGGCCAGGGCCGAGAGGATCTTCCGGTTGTTGATCCGCACCGATACCGGGATACCCAGACGGGTGAACACCTCATCGTAGAGCAGGACCAACTCCACTTCCTGCCACAGGGAACGCGAACCTACCACATCGGCGTCGCACTGGTAAAACTCGCGGAAACGGCCTTTCTGCGGGCGGTCGGCGCGCCAGACGGGCTGCATCTGGTAGCGCTTGAAGGGGAAGGCGATCTCGCTCTGGTGCTGCACCACGTACCGGGCGAAGGGCACCGTCAGGTCGTAACGCAAGGCCTTTTCGCTCAGGTATTTGGTCGCATGCTGGCTGTCCTTCTCGCCGAGCACTTCCCCGGGGACGTCCCGCAGGTAGTCGCCCGAATTGAGGATCTTGAATATCAACCGATCGCCTTCGTCCCCGTACTTGCCCATCAGGGTGGAAAGGTTCTCGAACGAAGGGGTCTGGATCTGCGAAAAACCGTAACGGGAAAACGCATCGCGCAAGACCGAGAATACGTATTCGCGGCGAGCCATCTCCGCCGGGGAGAAATCGCGCGTGCCTTTGGGTATGGAAGGTTTCTGTGCCATGGAATATCTTTTTCTTCTTTTTGCTTCGTTAGAGGGGAACAAAGGTAGTTTTTTTCCCGCGAAAAGCCATAAATTAGCCCCCCGAAACCTATATGCCAAATACCGGAACATGAGAGCTGTCATCCAACGCGTCTCCCGAGCCAGCGTAACGGCCGATGGAGTGCTCACTGCCTCGATCGGCACCGGTCTGCTCGTCCTTCTGGGCATCGAGGATGCCGACACCCCCCAAGACATCGAATGGCTCAGCGGCAAGATCGTCCGCATGCGTATCTTCAACGACGAGGACGGCGTGATGAACCGTTCGGTACAGGAGGTCGGCGGAGACATCATCGTGGTGAGCCAGTTTACCCTGCACGCCTCCACCGTCAAAGGCAACCGCCCCTCCTACCTCCGTGCGGCCCACCGGCAGACAGCCATTCCCCTCTACGAGGCTTTCCTGCAAAAGATCGGCGAAGACCTGGGACACCCGGTAGGGGCCGGGGTATTCGGAGCCGACATGAAAGTGGACCTGCTCAACGACGGACCGGTTACCATCCTCATCGATACCAAGGTCCGCGAATGACCCGTGCCAGCACCCGGGACACTTCCCGGGCATGGGTATAGACCATCAGATGGGTCGCCCCGGCGATGTCCTCCACCGGGCTGACGAGCCTGCGGATGGGGAACAAAGCATCCCGGTGCCCATGGATGCGCCGCATGCGGCGGATCTGACAGGCATCGGCCGCCGGGAATTCCATACAGGCGCGCACGGCAAAACGGAAATACCGCCCCGAGAGCGGCGCAAAAAACCGATCCACACTCCGCACTCCCTTTTCTCCCCGCTGCCCGGTAACCAGGTAGGCCCGCAGTTGCCGGTGGCGGAATATCCCTCCGGGAAGCAGGCGATAGAATTTCAACGCGCGCAAGAACCGGACAAACCCGGGATACTCCGCCACACTGACGGCCGAAGACAACACCACGATCCGCTCCAGGATGGGATACTGCCGGGCGATCTCCTGCACGACGATCCCGCCGAAGGACACCCCGACCAGGAGGTCCGATGCGTCGAACTCCAGCCCCTGCGTCATCCGGGCACAATACCGGGCGAGGTCTTCGCCCTGCTGCGGTTCGATCCATTCCACCCGATGCACCCGATACGCGGCGGGGAAGCGCATCTTTTCAAATACGGCACACGTGCAGCCGATCCCGGGAAAGAGATAAATGGTATTCACTGGCTTTTTTCGCTATTACGGATAAAACACGGTAACAAAGCTAATCAAAATACCGCTTTTTTCCTCTCGGGGGTGCTTCTTTTCTCCGCCCGACACCAAACATACAAGGGAGGGCGCTGCCCCTCGGCTGCGAGCAGTCCGAAAACTTCGTTTTCTCCTTGCCGCTGCCCTTGGCTTTTTTTACTTTTGTACGCGCATCCTCGTGCAGTGCCTCGAATGCGACAAAACGAACCATGCTTCTATTTCTGGACATAAGCGGCGGAGAACTTCTGGTGATCGTCCTGGTAGGTATGCTCCTTTTCGGCAAGGACAAACTGCCGGGCATCCTGCGCGGCATCGCCCGGGGGACGGATTACCTGAAGAAAGCCTCCGAGGAGGTCAAACAGCAGATCCACTCCGAGACGGGCCTGGGAGAAACGCTCGAAAGCCTGCGGGACGACCTGAAAAAGGCCGGTGAATCCGCCCGGGAAGACCTCCGGGAAGTAGCCGACCAGGTGCGGGAAACGGCCGAAGAGGTACGCATCGATCCTCCCCGTGAGCAAACTACCGGAGAAGTGTCTCCTTCCGCGGAAGCTCCCCGCCCCGATACGAAACCCTAACACGCCCTGAACCTCCCCCCCTTGACCATGTGGCAGACACTCAACCAATGGGACACCGACCTTTTCCTGGCCATCAACCGCTTCGGATGCCGGGCGTTGGATCCGGTGATGATGCACGTAACGGACTATACGTTCGTCCTGCTGGGCGGGGCGGCTCTGTACTTTTTGTGGAAACGCTTCGGCCTGCGGGACACCTTGTGGGCGATCGTGTTCATCGCCCTGGCCATCACCCTGTCCGACCAGATCTGTGGCAACTACATCCGCGACCTGCACATCCGCCTGCGCCCCTGCCACATGGAGGAACTGGCCGGAAAGTTCCGTTCGGTGCGGGAATGGGAAACGGGGTACTGCGGCGGCCTGTACGGATTTGTCTCGGCCCACGCCGGAAATGCTTTTTCCCTGGCCACCTTTGCCTGGTGCGTCCTTCGGAAATACCAGCCCCACGTCGGTTGGTTCGTCTTTGTCCCGGCGGTCGTGATCGCCTATAGCCGCATCTACATCGGCGTACACATGCCGGGCGATGTGTTGGTCGGAGGACTTATCGGGACTGGCTGCGGAGCACTTTGCGCCTGGGGATACCGGAAATTCCGCCTGCGCCGGCAACCGCGGAAAACGTCCTGCGCCGGATAAGACCCCCCGTCCCAAACGAAACTTACGATTCTTTCTGCGGGAGGGATGACAAGTCGTAAAAACGGACTTCCTTGTCTCCTTCTACATTGTAATAATCGACATACAGGGTGTCTCCCCAAAAATCCATCATCAGCGGATTGACATCCAAACGCAAGGTATAAAGCGGATCGCCATCCTGCGAAAAGACATAGATGGACGTATAGATATTCTCTTTTCCGGTGGCTTCCAACCGGTCGTATTCCGCACTCACCAGTTCCTGCTCCTGCCGAATCGTCTTTCCCGAAGCGGTGAGTACATACACCTTGCCGTCGTTCCATTGTATGTCCCTGTAATACCGGATCGTTTTGTCCATCTCCACCCCTACATTTTTCCCCGCTTCCCGAAAGACAGGCGGCGCAAAATGATACTGTTTTATCGGCGTAATCTTCCCTTGCCGATCTACTTGAAGAAAATCGAGTATATCCCCGAAAAACACCGCACTGAAAAGACGATCGCCGGCCCTGTTGATCGCCATCGGGCCATAATACAAGTTGGTAGCTACAAATACGGGATACGGCTGATCCGTCCCGGTGTAAAGCGGGAAATCCTCAAAATAGTTCAACTTCTTCTCGCCGGTAAGGTACGTGGCGTACATCTTCCGCTCCTGCAATTCCACCGGGAGAGCACGCCCGAGCAATATCGTATCACCCTCCGGGGTAAAAACAGCGTACAAAGGATCGAACATCTTTCCTTTGTGAGGGGTTTTTACCTCCCGAAGATCGATGCGGTAAAACGGATGAAAAGGCTGCTCGGGAGAGCATTCGTTCAGGTTGTAGAACGATGCGTATTCGTTCGTATTGCCGGACCAGGTAACGAAAACCGAATCGTTGATCCGATAGGGACCGCCTATGAATGTATATTCGTCCGGTCCCTCTCCGTAGAGAGCAAAAGTCTTCAAGGTATCGCCCGTAGCGAGATCGTGCAGGCTCAACAAAAACTCGGTGTTTTTATACTGCCTCAACACGATCCGATCGGCGAAAACCAAAAAACTTCCTGCCCCTCGCAGCATCCACGGAAGCCGGCCCTCTGCTTTCAGTTCATAGACCGGCCTGTCGGAAAACAGATCCGCCGTACTTTCCGGCTGCGACGAACACCCCCAAAAAGCCATCCCCATGCCACCCAGCAAAAGGATGAACGAAATCCCTCGAACACGCATATTTTTTGCAAACAGTTATGTCGTTTTTCGCCCTTCCCCGGTTCTCCATGGTGTTCTCCTTTCGCCATACAAACTTCTTTCCAAAGGAAACAAAAACCAGGAAATAAGGAAGGCCGTTCCCTCGCATCTTCCTGAAAACCGCTCTTTCACCCACACCGTTTCCCTGGGGCAATGCCGATTTTCTCCCGTGCGACGCCCCTCGCCCCCCTTTGCGAAAAACTCAACGCCGGATGAACAATTCTATCCGCGCGACTTCCAAGCGTTCCTTGAGCCAGGTTTCCACTTTTTCCGCATGCCCCTTTTCCATCCCCTGCCGGGAATACAACACCACCAACAGAACAGGGGTGGACGCTCCGGCCTCGGAGGGGCTTGCCACCGAACTGCGCGCTACCGACAACGAATCCACCTCCGGGAAGAGGGCATACACCTCGGCGGCGATCTTGCTCACCGGCAATTCTTCGCGGCGTCGCTGGGACAGTTCGGATTGCAACACGGCGATCAGCGAATCCTTCCGATGGTTTTCCCGGGCATTGTCCCGGTAATAGGACATGAACGAAGCTGCGGATATCTTTTCCCGCTCCTTTGCTCCGGCAGGGTCGGACACATTGACCACCTCGAGCGAGGTTTCCGACAGACCGTACTGCGCCATCCGATCCCGCAAACGCACGCACTACGAAGAATCGACCGGGGTACCGATCACAAATACTTTCAAGGTTTTGTTCCCTTGCGGATCGGCCGAGAGTTCCTTGGACAAGACTTGCGAATCGGGCAGATCGAACGCCGTGGCGACAAACCGGTTTACACTGTCCTCGTACACCGTATTTTTGACCAGCCTGTATGCCAGGAAAATACTCGGAGCGATGATCACGACCGTTACCAGCGCGATGATCCGTTTGGTCAGGCGCTGCTTGTCGGTATGCACCTCCACCACGGGATATTTCAACAGTTTGGCCACCAGGAATGTCCCCAGGGCGATCATAACACTGTTGATGATATAGAGGTAAAGCGCTCCTGCGAAATACTGCACGCTCCCCACCGCCAGCCCGAACCCTGCCGTACACAACGGGGGCATCAACGCTGTGGCAATGGCCACTCCGGCGATCGGGTTGCCTTTCTCCCGGGATGCTACCGCCACCATTCCGATGATGCCTCCGAACAAAGCGATCAACACGTCCCAGATCGTAGGCGAAGTGCGGGCCAACAGTTCGGACTGTGCTTCGGCCAAAGGAGTCAGGCAAAAATACAGCCACGAGGTAGCGATGCTGAACAGGGTGGCGATAAGCAGGTTCTTGAACGACTTTTTGATCAGGGGAAAATCGTACTGCGCCGTCCCGAGCCCCACGCCCAGGATAGGTCCCATGAGCGGCGAGATGAGCATCGCCCCGATGATCACCGCCGTAGAATTGACTTTCAAGCCGATCGAAGCGATGAGCGTAGCAAAGATCAAGGTCCACAGATTGACCCCTTTGAACATCACCCCGCGCCGTACCGCATCGATAGTGTTCTGCTCATAATCCGTATCGCCGCGCAGACTGAAACGTTCCTTGAGGAATCTTTTGACGGCAGGCCATAATTCTCTCATCCGTATTTGCTTTTTTTCCGAGGGCAAAGATAGTGAAAGCCGAGTGCAGCGTGGAGGAGGGAAAACGAAGTTTTTCACCGCAACGCTGCCGAGGCGCATCCTATCTTATCCAAAGATAGCGAAAGCCTCGGCCCAACCTCTCACAGGAAAGAGAGAAGAAAACGCACCCCCGAAGGATCTATTCCTTGAGAGTATACCGAAGCAATATCGGATTGCTGTTCTCCTCCAGACGCTCGAGGATCGCTCTGTTTTTTTCATCCAAAACCTTTTCATTGACATACTTTCCCACTTCGCTTACTCCACACAAACGATACGCACGACCCTGCTCCTGTCCCACATCGGGAAACACATGGACCCCCTCCTGCAACCCATCGACCACGCAGGCCTCCTGGGTCTTCCGGTCGAACACCAACAGAGGATACCGTTTGTCATGCCGACCGGCGAACATCATCCTCCCGGCCGTATACATAGGCACCGAAGCTATATTGATGTATTTGTCGTCGCTATCGAACAGATAGTCGATCTGCTGCGAAGACGTCCTGGTGTCGGTCGGAGCCAGGTAATAATCCTCGATGCACCCGTACTTCCCGAAATCGAACCTTTTTTCCGGGACGAAATACTCTCCATCGTACCGGTATATCGTATAGAGGTACGGAAGGGCGAGCAAGACATCGTCATCGACCCGGGAAAACGGATGGGAAGTCGATATATAGCTGGTTTGCAAGACAATCTCCGGAATGTCCAACTTCTGACGATAGAGCGAATCGGTCGAAAAATCGTAAAAAAACAGTTGTCCCCTGTTTTCCATTCCTTTGGGAACATAACCGGAAAAAAACACGTATTTGTCGGCCGAAAGCGGGTAGAAATAATTCACCCCGAAGACCGAACCCCACTTGGAGCGCAGATCGGCCGAAGCCACTCTGGTCCGACTCGCCCAATCGTAAACCGACAGCCTCCCGATGGTCGGCTCATAAACCGTCAGCATCCCCGTATAAGGATTGATATGGCAGTCGCTTATCATGAGATGGTCGTCCGGTCCTTCGCCCACTTGGTAAAAACGGTCGATGAAATGCCCGTCTTTCGCATCGAAACGAAAGATGCCCTTTCCCGCTCCCGATCCCGGATAAAGCAGCAAAAGCGTATCCCGATAGAGTTCTATCCGTTGGGGATAGTCCGCAACGACCGAACTGTCGGTGGTTTCCAAAGGGATAAGATCGACCCTCTCAAAGTAGTCGAAGAAACTTTTCTGCCGGGCATTCTCCACCTCGAAACGAACCACATCCCGGGAAGCTTCCTCTTCCTTTCCCGCGGTACAGGCCGCCAGCAGCCCCACAAAAAACAATACTGGAAAAAGATGTTTCATAGCCTCAAAAGTGTTTCAGACAATACTCGGACAAAAAGGCACGCCCCCTTTCCTCCCCGATCGTCCGATCGGGAAACTCCGCTCTGCCTCAAAGGAAAAAGAAAAAGAGAAGAAAACCAAATATTTCCCTTAAAAATATCCGCAAAGGATCGGCGGGTTCCTCCCGCGAAGATACTCGAAATTACTGCTCGTAGAGGTCCAGCAGTCCTTCGGGGAGCCGAAGACGGATCTCCCGGTTTTTCTTGTCCACCTTTTCGATAAAGTCGTCCACCACCGGCACCAGTACTTCGCGTCCCTGGCGTTCGATGACAAAAAGTGCTTGGGGGGATCGGTCGTCCACCCGTTGTATGAGACCTATCTCCGCGCCGCTGGCAGCCTCCACCGCCCGATACCCGGCTACTTCGTGGTAATAAAACTGCCCTTCTTCCAACTCGGGCAAACAATCCATCGGCAGATACGCCTCGCAACGCAGCAGGTGTTCGGCCTCGGCCTCGGTGTCCACTCCCTCGAACTTGACCCGGAGAAACACGCCAGAGAGGGACGAACGCTGGATAAAAAAAGGAATCATTGCTCCTGACCGTTGCAGGAACAATGATTCCATGTCTTGGTACGCCTCGGGGATGTCCGTATCCAAGCGGAGGACCACCTCCCCTTTGAAGCCGTGTTTCTTGACGATTTTACCGATGTAAAAACAATCTTCCTTCACGCTTCGAGGCTTTTCCGGAAAGGTTTACTCCTGAGGAGCAGCCTCGCCTTCGGCAGGAGCTTCGGCAGCTTCCGCTTCGGCGGCAGCAGCGGCTTCCGCTTCGGCTTTGGCGGCTTCCGCAGCCGCTACCTTGGCAGCCAGCGCTTCGGCGCGGCGAGCATTGGTCTCGGCCTCGGCTGCGAGAGCGGCGGCCTTTTTCTCGGCTTTGGACTTCTGCAGGTTGTCTACCTTGCCGTTTACTTTTTCTTCTTTCGCTTTGAGCCATTCGGCAAAACGTGCGTCGGCTACTTCCTGCGTAAAGGCACCTTTGCGTACACCGCCGTTGAGGTGCTTTTTCAACAGCGCTCCCTTGTAGGAAAGGATACGCTGTGCCGTCAGGGTGGGTTGTGCACCCTTCTCCAACCAGGCTACGGCGCTGTCCAGGTTCAGGACGATGGTGGCGGGGTTGGTGTTGGGGTTGTACGTACCGAGTTTCTCGATGAAACGGCCGTCGCGTTTGTCCGTCGAGTTGGCTACGACGATCTTGTAAAAAGGTTTGCCCTTTTTACCATGTCTTTGAAGACGAATCTTTACCATGTTGTTTTGTGTGGTTTACGAGGGTACCCGACCCTCCTGGTTAATGACATTTTTGCTTCCTGCCCGAGAAAGCGGGGCAAAGATACGAATTTTTTGTTCTTTCAAAAAGATTTGCCCTATTTTTGTCCGGACGTATGAACACGCAATACCTTCATTCCAAAGCCAAAGCCTGGCACGCCGGCGAAGCCTCGGGGCATGACTTCGCGCACGTAGCGCGCGTAGTATCCAACGCCGAGAAGATCCTGCGGGCCTACCCCGAAGCGGACCGCGAGGTGGTGATCGCCGCCGCCCTGCTGCACGACGTAGCCGACCACAAACTGATCCCGCCGCAGAAAAAAGCCGAGACGCTCGAGATGATGCGCCAGTGGCTCGCGCAAGCCGGAGCACAGGAGGGTCAGATCGACCAGGTGCTGCACATCTGCACCAACCTCTCCTTTTCCACCGCACAGACCAATCGGCCGCTCCCCCTCGAAGGGCTCATCGTCCAGGATGCCGACCGGCTGGATGCCATCGGCGCCATCGGCATCGCGCGCGCGTTCACCTACGGAGGGGCCCACAACCGGGAAATCTACCGGGAAGGCTCGAAGGACGACACGATCAGCCACTTTTACGAAAAACTCCTGCTGATAAAAGACCGGATGAACACCCGGGCCGGACGGCGCATCGCCCGCCAACGGCATCGTTTTCTGGAGTCGTTCCTTTCGGAATTTTTCAAGGAGATGAGGTTGTAAACGAAAAAACATCCCCCACAAAAAAAAACGGCCGGCGCTTTCGCGCCGGCCGAAGTCATAGTATAGAATATCAGGTGGATGTCTGTCGCAGCATTTCGCAAGCGATCCCCTTGCAGACATCCATCGGGATTACTTGAGGATCTGGGCGGTGGGGGCTTTGGTGTCCACTTTTTTGATGATGTCCACGATCACGCCGTTCTCGTCAATGACGTAGGTCTTGCGCAGGGTTCCTTCGCTCTTTTTCCCGTAAAGGGTCTTCTCGCCCCAGGCCTGGTAGTCCTGGAGTATCTTCCGGTCCGTATCGGCGATCAGCGGGAAGGGCAGGGAATGTTTCTGGGCAAATTTCCGGTGGGAATCTGCGCTGTCCTTGCTCACCCCGACGATGCTGTACCCCTGGGCGAGGAAACGTTCGTAGTTGTCGCGAAGATCGCAGGCTTCGGCCGTACAGCCGGAGGTATTGTCCTTCGGGTAGAAATACAACACCAGTTTTTTCCCTTTAAAATCCGAGAGCCGAAGGGTATTCCCCTCGGCATCCACGCCCGAGAAATCGGGTGCTTTGTCGCCTATTTCCAACATGTGCTTTATCGTTTTTTTATTACTCCTAATAGCTATGGTCCGATCGTCCAAGCACCTGTCCGGCAAGTGCTTTTGCATGGGAGAACCCTCAGAGCGAAGGTAGGAAGAATCACCCGTCCGGGTGTACATCCCGCATTGTTTCTTGCCAGAGCATGTATAGATTTTATCTATCGGGCAGGCAGGCGGGCAGTCAAAAGGCCGGAGGCGGAGCCTCCGGCCTTTTGACTGCCCGCCTGTACGGATAGTTGTCAGATAACGATGTTGATGATCCGGCCCGGAACGACCACTACCCGCTTTACCTCAGCGCCTTTCAAGGCCTCGGCCAAGCGAGGATCGACCCGAATGGCAGCCTCGACTTGCTCGGGAGTAGCGGAAAGTTCGTATTCGGCCTTGAAACGCAGTTTCCCGCGCACCATCACCGGATATTCGAACGAGGTCTCCACCAGATGGCTTTCTTCTGCCTGGGGATACGGCTGGCGGGTTACGGTGTCTTCGTGTCCCAACGCGTGCCACAACTCCTCGGCGATATGCGGGGCAAACGGCGAGATGAGCACGGCGAGCGGTTCGAGAATCTCCCGCTTGTGGCAATCCTTCAATTCGTTCACAGCGATCATGAACGCACTTACCGAAGTATTGAACGAGAAGGCCTCGATATCCTCGTTTACTTTCTTGATGGCCTTGTGGAGCGACTTGTATTCAGCCGCGGTAGGCTTCTGGTCCGTTACCACGCAACCCTGGTCATCGAAATACAGTTTCCACAACTTCTTCAGGAACGTATATACTCCGCTGATGCCTTCCGTCTTCCAGGGTTTGGACTGTTCGATCGGGCCGAGGAACATCTCGTAGAGGCGAAGGGTATCCGCACCGTAATTCTCGACCACATCGTCGGGATTGACCACGTTGAACTTGGACTTGGACATCTTCTCGGTCTCCGACCCGCAGAGGTAACGGCCGTCGTCCTCCAGGATAAACTGCGCGTCGGCATACTCCGAGCGCCATTTCTTGAAGGCTTCGACATCGAGTACGTTGTTCTGTACCAGCGACACGTCGGCATGCAGGGCCGTGGTCTGGTAAGCATCCTTCTTGCCCAGGGAGACGAACGTATTGGTCCCGTTGATGCGATAGACGAAAGCGGAAGTACCGAGGATCATGCCTTGGTTGATGAGCTTGCGGAACGGTTCTTCGGTCGGCACGATGCCCATGTCGTGCAGGAACTTGTGCCAGAAACGGGAATACAACAAGTGCCCGGTGGCGTGTTCCGAACCGCCCACATACAGATCGACATCGCGCCAGTAAGCGATGGCCTGGGGCGAGGCGAGCGCCTTGTCGTTATGGGGATCCATGTAGCGGAGGAAGTACCACGACGAACCGGCCCATCCGGGCATCGTATTGAGTTCCATCGGGTAACCCTGCGGCGAAGTCCAACCTTTGGCATTGCCCAGGGGAGGTTCGCCCGTTTCGGTAGGCAGGTACTTGTCCACCTGGGGCAGCAGCACCGGCAGGTCCTTTTCATCCAGCAGATGCGGAATGCCGTCCTTGTAGTAAACCGGGAAGGGTTCGCCCCAGTAGCGCTGGCGGGAGAATACCGCATCGCGCATCCGGTACTGAATCTTTCCACGCCCGCGGTGCATCTGTTCCAGACGGTCGATCACCTTGCGCACCGCCGTAGGATAATCATCGCCCTGGATAAAGTCGTGGAGGTAGATGCCGTCCTTTCCGGTGTAGGCCTCCTGCGAAATGTCCTTGTCCTTGACGATGGGCAGGATCGGTATCCCGAAATGCTTGGCGAAAGCATAGTCGCGCGTATCCCCGGCCGGGACAGCCATCACTGCGCCCGTGCCGTAACCGGCCAGGACATAGTCGCCGATGTAGATCGGGATGTGCTTCCCGGTGAACGGATGCACGGCATACGCCCCGGTAAATACTCCGCTGATGCGTCCTACGTCGGCCATCCGCTCGCGCTCGGAACGCATGGAGGTCTCCCGGACGTACTGCTGCACCTGCTCGCGCTGCTCGGGCGTGGTGATCTGCTCGACCAGCGGATGCTCGGGCGCCAGGGTCATGAACGTGATGCCGAAAATCGTATCGGGACGCGTGGTGAAGATTTCGAATTTTTTGTCCGTTCCGGCTATATCGAACCAGATCGCCGCCCCTTCCGAGCGACCGATCCAGTAACGTTGGGATTCCTTGAGCGATTCCGACCAGTCGATCGTCTCCAAGCCATCCAGCAGACGCTGGGCATAGGCCGTGATGCGCATGCTCCACTGGAGCATGCTTTTCCGCTCCACCGGGAAGCCTCCGCGTTCGGAAAGCCCGTCCTTGACCTCATCGTTGGCCAGCACCGTACCCAACCCGGGGCACCAGTTCACCACCGCCTCGCTCAGATAAGTCAGGCGGTACTTCGAGAGGATCTCGTAGCGGGCACGTTCGTCGAACCCTTTCCACTGCTCGGCCGTAAAAAAAGGCGCGTCGTCGTCGCATGCCGCATCGACCGAGCCGTTGCCTTCTTTCTCGAAGATGGCCTCCAGATCGCGGATGGGGCGTGCTTTGTTTGCGGCGTTATCGTACCACGAATTGTACAACTGCATAAAGATCCACTGCGTCCAGCGGTAGTACTCCGGGTCGCAGGTGCGCACCTCGCGGTCCCAGTCGAACGAAAGCCCGATCAGGTCCAGCTGCGAACGGTAGCGGTCGATGTTCTGCTGGGTGGTGATCGCCGGGTGCTGCCCGGTCTGGATGGCGTACTGCTCGGCCGGCAACCCGAAGGCGTCGTACCCCATGGGATGCAACACGTTGAAACCCTTGTGGCGTTTGTAGCGGGCGTAAATATCGGATGCGATGTACCCCAGGGGGTGTCCCACGTGCAGCCCGGCTCCCGAAGGATAGGGGAACATGTCCAACACGTAGTACTTGGGCAGGGGCGAATCGTTCGAGGCGGCATACGTCTTGTGTTCCGCCCAATATTTCCGCCATTTGCGTTCGATCTCCCGATGATTGTAATTCATGGTCTATTCTGATTTTTATCGCAAAGTCCCTCCGAAGGAGGTTTTTCTCCCGCAGAAGGCACCTTGCCATTGCGTTTCTTTCGTATTGTCGAGCGGTTTTCGCTAACGATCTGCAAAATTAATCAAACCCGGCCAACCCCCAAAATCTCCGGCGAAATATCTTCTCCGGAAAGCCCCCTGTCCCCTACCGACCCCGCCGGAAGACCTCCCCCGGGACATCCGGAAAAGAATTTTCCGGTTTTCCTTCGGCTTCGCCCAAAACAGGGGGTATCTCAACTCCGTCCCGGGGTGAAAACTCCATCCTCCCACTCGGCCGCTGCGCACGGCTTTTACTATCTTTTCATAAGACAGGATGCGCCTCGGAAAATCCTGCGAGGAAAACTTCGTTTTCCCTCTCGGCTTTGCGCTCGGCTTTCACTATCTTTTCATAAGACAGGATGCGCCTCGGAAAATCCTGCGAGGAAAAACTTCGTTTTCCCTCTCGGCTTTGCGCTCGGCTTTCACTATCTTTTCATAAGACAGGATGCGCCTCGGAAAATCCTGCGAGGAAAAACTTCGTTTTCCCTCTCGGCTTTGCGCTCGGCTTTCACTATCTTTGCAAGCACAAAAATTATTTCAGAAAAACGATGAAACCACTGAACTTCAACGGAAAAATACTTCTTATCCCCATGGCGCAGCTGCCTCGGCAGACCCAGGACGCCCTTCGCCAGGAAGACGGCATGCAGGCTCTCGGCGGGGCCAACCTGTTCGTGTATGCCACCGGCCGGGTCGTTTCCGGCTGCTGCTGCGGGCATCATCACAGCGGCGGACACCATCACGAAGAGGGACACGAGTGTTGCGGCGGAGGCCACTATCACGAGGACGGCCACGAGTGTTGCGGCGGAGGGCACCATCACGAGGACGGCCACGAGTGCTGCGGCGGAGGGCACCATCACGAGGACGGCCACGAGTGCTGCGGCGGAGGCCACCATCACGAAGAGGGACACGAGTGTTGCGGAGGCGGACATCACCACGAGGATGGACACGAATGCTGCGGCGGCGGACATCACCACGAGGATGGACACGAGTGTTGCGGCGGCGGACATCACCACGAAACGCCCTACAATGCGGACGAGGCGGACGAGACATACTTCGCCAGCGAGGATTTGGCCTACGGAAAGGAAGACCCGGTGACGGAAACGATCGACGACCACTTGCTGTTGGTGGTCAACGAACCGGTGGTCATCGTCAATACGTCCGATGCCGAACGGATCGGGTTCGATGCGCAACAGGCGCGCTGGTTCGATCTGCCGCCCGATGGGGTTACCTTGGTGCCGGGGCGGGATGTGGACAAGGGCTTTTTCCAGACGGGTCCCATCAGCATTCAGTTGAGAGACTGATCTTTTTCCGGCCTCTCAAGCGTGCGGGCAAGCGAGCGGGGCGGGGCCGAATGGCCCCGCCCCGCTCGCTTGCCCGCACGCCTTTTCCCGATCAATCCTTCTGGTACTCGATACGGCTGTGGTAGATTTCGAGCAGTTTTTCGGTCAGGATCTCCTTCAGGCGGTTGATCTGGCGATAGGAGATTTCGGCTTCGTCGAACTGCCCGTCCTGACGCTGACGTTCCACCACCGAAGCGATCAGATCGCGCAAGGACTGTTCGGAGATATGCTTCAAACTGCGCGAAGCCGCCTCGACCGAATCGCAAATCATCAGGATGGACTCCTCCTTGGACACCGGTTTCCCATATGTGTACCGGAAATCCTCCTGCGAGACATTTTCCGCTCCGTACATCTCGACGGCCTTTTTCCAGAAATAGTACACCAGCGAACGGCCATGGTGGGTCGAGATGAACTTCATAACGATCGAAGGCAAGCCGTACTTGCGCGCCAACTCCAACCCGTCGCTCACATGGCGGCGGATGATGTTTGCGCTCTCCCTCGGATCCAACGCATCGTGGGGGTTGTAGTGCGCCCCTTGGTTTTCGATAAAGTAGCCCGGGTTCTTCAGTTTTCCCACATCGTGGTACAAAGCTCCCACGCGCACCAGGAGCGCATTTCCGGCCATCTCCCGCGCCGCTTGCTCGGCGATGTTGGCCACCGCCAGACTATGCTGGAACGTACCCGGGGCTTTTTCCGACAACAGGCGCAGCAGCGGCGAATTGGTATCGGTAAGCTCCAGCAGAGAAATATCGGACACCAGTCCGAACACTTTTTCGTAGATGTAGATCACCGGCTGGGCAAACAACATCAGTACGCCCGAAATGAGCAAATATCCCGAAATGGAAAGCATCTCTCCCGTAAAAGACGGGTTCTGGATCAGCATCACCCCGACCGCGATCAGGATGGAAATCCCCGTAATGCGCGCCACGCTGACAAAAAGCCGGCTGCGGTGGTAGATCACATTGGAGGTAAATGAACAGGCCACCCCGGTGATAAGCCCGATGAACAGGTACATGTACATGTTCGGGGCCATGAACGAGCAGAGGTACACGGTGAAAATGTGTTCCATAAAGGCGATCCGCGCATTGAAGAACGAGCGCAGCACGATGGTCTGCAAACAGATGGGGACGATGTAGATCATCGCCGGGGAAAAACGCGTTACGATGTAGCACAAACCGAAGGAAACGAACATCGTGGAGAGCAGCAGCAAGAGCGGTTTGCGGTGGAAGTACTTTCCCTGCTTGAACTTCCGGAGCACTCCGTAAAACGAAAGGAAGACGGAAAATACCACCACGACATATCCCAATGCCGTCCCCCAAAAACCATCCCTGTCCCCTTGCGCGTTGTAGACCTTCCGCAGGGACTCCAGGACATTGTACGTGTAGTCCGATACCGGTTCGTCCTGGCTGATGATCAGTTTCCCGCGCGCCACGAAACCATAATTGGGAGAGATCTCGTCGAGGCTCTCCGAGAGGGCAGTCTCGGTCAGGTCGATGTCGTAGCTGATGTTGGGGGTGAGCACCGCCTCGAAAAGCGCCACCATCCGCTCGGTATCCTCCGCGGAGACCCCCGCCGCCCGAAGGCGTTCTCCGGCGTATTCCAAGGCCGAATCCGGGGTGTATAGTTCGGAAAAGATCACCTCCTCCTCCCGGTTGTCCTGCAAGAGGGATACCAACTCGTTGCGGCTGCGAACGACCCCGGAAGCCGCCTGGGAGACCACCCCCCGGGTCATGATCCGTTCGAGAAGCCCCCGGCCGGTTTTCTTCAGGCGTTCGACGTTGCCCTGCGACTCGGCGAACATCGAGGAAAAATTGTCCTCGTACTTGCGCAATACGGTCGAAGAAACCGTATCCGAATACACGAAATAATGCCGGCTGGACGAGCGGATCTGTTCCCGTTCGGTGCGGAGCTGCTCGTCGGTTTTGGACAGCACAAAGTCGAAAGGAGCCGTCAGGTCGTCGTACTGCCAGGCCTGTCCCCGGCTGTAATCGTACTTGAAGCTGTGGTTTTTGGGGATGACCAACACCACCGCAAGAGCCGTAGCCAAAAACAGGGACAATTTGAACAAACGACTTCCATGAGCGCTCAAAAAAGCCTTGAGTGCCGCCCACAAACCTCCACTGCGGCTGCGAATCTCCTCCATACCGTTGGTATCTTTTTTGTTCGAATGACAAAAATAGTGAAAGCCGAGCGCAGCGGCAAAACGAAAACGCAAGTTTTTGGATGAGACGCTGCCGAGGCGCCTCCTGTTTTATGGAAAAACAGGGAAAGCCGAGCGCAGCGGCCGTGGGGGAAAACGAAGTTTTTCCCCGAGGGGTTGCCGAACAGTTTCCCGTCCTTGCCTAAATGCGTCGAAGCGCAAAAGCAAGTGTAAAATCCGGATGATACCCTGTTTTTTTGTTTTTTTTATTAAATTGCGCCCTCAAAACCTGAAAAACATCCCGAAAAACACCACAAAGAACACATGGAAAAACGGCACGCAGTCATCGTAGCGGCAGCACGCACCCCCATCGGCAGTTTTCGCGGCGGCTTGAAAGACATTCCGGCCACCCAGCTGGGCGCCATCGCCATCGAAGGCGCGATCGGACGCTGCCCGTCCATAAAAAAAGACGAAATCGACGAAGTTTACATGGGCTGCGTCCTCCAGGCCGGTCTGGGACAATCCCCGGCCAAACAAGCCGCCCTGCAAGCCGGCATCTCGGACCGCGTTCCCGCCACCACGGTCAACAAAGTCTGCGCCTCGGGCTTGAAAGCCGTCATGCTGGGCGCACAGAGCATCGAGATAGGCGACAACGACACCGTCATTGCCGGCGGGATGGAAAGCATGTCCCGGGTACCGCACTACCTGCCTTCGGGACGCGACGGACAAAAGTTCGGCCACGTTACCCTGGTGGACGGTATGTTGTACGACGGGCTGACCGATGCCTTTTCCAACGAACACATGGGCCTGTGCGGGGAAGCCTGCGCCGAATCCTACGGCATCACGCGGGAGGAACAGGACACCTTTGCCATCGAGAGCTACACGCGCAGCGCCAAAGCCTGGAGCAAAGGGGTGTTCGACGCCGAGATCGTCCCCGTCCAGGTAACCGACCGCAAAGGCCACACCTTCCAGATCCGCGAAGACGAAGAATACAAAAACGCCAAGTTGGACAAAATCCCGCTGCTGCGCCCCGCCTTCAAGAAAGACGGCACCATCACGGCCGCCAACGCCTCGACCATCAACGACGGAGCCGCCGCCCTGGTGCTGACCTCCGAAGAAAAAGCGCAGGCGCTCGGCCTGTCTCCCTTGGCCCGGATCGTCTCCTACGCCGATGCCGCACAAGCGCCCCGGGATTTTCCCACCTCCCCCACGCTGGCCGCCCGCCGTGCCCTGCAACGGGCCGGGCTGACGGAAAAGGACATCGACTACTGGGAGATCAACGAAGCGTTCTCCGTGGTAGGGATCGTCAATACCCGCCTGCTGGGGCTGGACAAAGACCGGGTCAATGTCTTCGGCGGAGGGGTTTCGCTGGGGCACCCCCTGGGGGCCTCCGGAGCGCGCATCCTCGTTACCCTGCTCACGGTGTTGGAGCGCAAGAACGCCCGCCTGGGCTGCGCCGCGGTATGCAACGGCGGAGGAGGCGCTTCCGCCCTGATCGTCGAACGGCTGTAAGCATCCACGGCCATCATTCCGGCCAACGAATTCTCCGGCTCACTGCCATCCAAGGGTAGCGAGCCGTTTTTTTGTTCATTTTCTTCCGTTCACAAACATCCATGACAAGAATTCCGTAACTTGGTCACGGCCATTTTTGACCTTATCATTTTTAACCTTTTTTCGAAAAATCCTTACACGTCCCAAAAAATGAAAACATCGGTTTTGTGCTTCACTCTGGGGCTGTGCGCCTGCACAGCAGGAAATGCCGACGAGCAAACATCTGCCCCGACAATCTCGGAACTACCCGCACCGACGGACACCACGCTGCCGGCTCCTTCCCGACCGGCCTGCGAAGGCTTCCAATGGGACACCCTGTCCGGTGCCAGCCTCAGGCTGTGGGCGCAGGCCAATGAAAACATCCGGCTCTTGATCGACCCTTCGCTGCCGGGGATCGTCCAAGTCCGGGACGGCGACCCTTCCCCCTGCCCGAAAGTTCAGGTTTTCGACTTGGAAAACAACCGGATCGACGACGTATTGCACTACCTCGAGAGCACTCCGCAGTGGGACAAGGAACAAACCTGTCGTTTCCAACCGATCGAGTCCGAACGCCCCGGAGTGCGCCGCTACCACCTCGTTCCTGCGGGAGAGTACGCCCGGCAGGTGGAGCGCCAGATCGAACAAGGCCCCGTCCCAAGCACGTGCAACGGCTGGGGGACAGGCAACAGCGGGGAGCGGTATTTTGAAATCCATGAAAACCGCCCCGACAAGGCTCTCTTTGTCGAGATCGGCCAAGACGCCCCGTTGTTCGACGAAAACAGCCTCACGTTTACCGCACAAGCCGATTCGTCCCTTTCGACGGACCTCCTATACACACTCACGGGCGAAGTGCGCATCGGGCACGAAGTCCGCTCCTTCCGCCCGGACGGCAGCCCGGAGGAATTCTGGATCGTCGACAAGACCGGCACCCTCACCGCCCGATACGACCGCGCCACACGAGGACAAAAGAACGGCAAACCGGCCCGGGCGACCCTCAAGGTGGAATACAACGGGAAGTGGGACGAGGGTTTTGCCGCCGACTACTCCGGAGTGTTCCTCGTGCGGGAAGTCCTCTCGGTGGAATAATCCGCAAGTTCCGCCCGTCAAACCTCCCCAAAAAATCGGCCGCGGGTTTCTCTCGAAAGGAGAGAAACCCGCGGCCGATTTTTTGGGGAGAACACATCCACCCCCGCTCAATCCCACCCGGGCTGACTCTGATAATCATCGGTATCCAGGAACGCGTAAAGCACAAAGCCCAATACGACCACAAAGGCCGTTACGCTGATCCAGGACATCCTCGAGGGCTGCCGCATGTCGAATATCGAGACGAAGAAATCCCGGAACGCCCCGAAAAATTCGAGCGCCTGCTGCCAACCCACGATGCCCACCGCGACACATCCCCCGGCCAAGACCGCCAGAAGGATCACCCAGAGGGAAATATCCCGCCGGGGCAGCGCTTGCCGCACCCGAAGCGAGAAACCTTCGTCCGGGACGACCGTCTCCCGCAAGGGCGAGAGGAGCTCGGCCAACCGGCGGTCGGTCGGATCGGTAAAAAACTTTTGAAGGTCTTGCGTTCGTTTGTCTTTCATTCCGCTCATCGTTTTAACAATTCTGCCAAATGCGCCCGTCCGCGCGAGACATAGGTCTTGACCGTCGACAGCGGCACGCCCATGATCCGGGCAATGTCCTGCTGCTTCTGCTGCTCGATGTAGAACAGCACCACGGCGGTCCGCTCGGCCGGGCGAAGGCTTTCGAGCGCCCGGTAAAGGTCGATATTTCTTTCGACCTGCCGGCCGTCGTCGGCCGTTAAATGATATTCACATTCCGCCAAATCGCTGTGGGCATGCTGGCGGCAGGAGGCTGCGTAGTCGTAGAACACGTTGTACGCAATGGAAAAGAGCCAGGTGCGGAAGCGGGATTTGCCCTTGTACGAACCGATGTACAGCCAGGCCTTCAAAAAGGTATCCTGGGCGATGTCCGCCGCCAGGTCCGCGTCGCCGCCGGTGAGGTTGAGCAGCAGTCGCCGCACATCCCCCTGGTACTTGCGCACCAGGGTGTCGAATGCACGGCGGCTGCCCAAGAGGGTTACCTGCCCCACCAGGATCAAATCTTCAGCTTGGCTCATCGCAGCGCTCGGTGGCTAAAAGGGATTCATGAATAGGCGTTCGTTCCTTCCGTCCCCGGATCATTCCCGGTCAGCGCCCTCCTGCGGCTGCGGGTCGGACTGCGGAGCCGGAGCCTCGGGCGCCTTGGCGGAAGGCTCCCCGGCGGCTTTTCCGGCCTTATAGCGACGGAATTCCTCCATCTCGCGCCGCTGCTGCTCGGCCTTGAGCGAAACGTAGTCCAGGTACAGGTAGGCAAAACCGATAAACAGCGGAACGATCCCCAGCACCCATGCATCGCCGTTTCCCACCAGACCGAAGAACAGCATCGTCCCGAAAGCGAACAGGATCAACAGTACTCCTGTCTTGCGGTAACGCCGGGGCGAACGCAGGTAGCGGGTGGCCTGACGCCGGGTTTGTTCGAAGATGGCCGTGTAATCGGGCACATCGCCGGGGTAAGGCTCCGAGATCGGTTCGTCCGGCGCGCAGGGACGGTCCTGCTCGGTTTTGCGATCCAGAAAGACGATCTGCCCCTTCTTCATAGCTTCGAGTTGGGCCAGTTTAAGTTCCTGGGAACGCTGCTTGCCCCGGTCGCGGGCGCGCAGCACCATCCCGAAGGCCACCAGGACAAAAGCCAGGGAGACCAGCAGGGCGAAGGGCCCTTCGAAAAAGCGTTGGGTTTCGCTTTTCCAATACCGGGACTGACGGCTCATCTGGAGGCGGTAGAGCTGGTTTTCGTTCATCTGCGCATACACCACCGAATCCAGGTAGCGTTCGGTGCGCAATTCCTCGAGCCGTGTTTTCTGCTTGTACTCCCAGGTGTAACGCAGCGAATCGAGCGCGTACTGCGAAGAAGCCTCGGGTAAAACCGTATCGGCCGCCACGACCGTTTCCCGGGCGGGCGCCTGCTCGTCGGAAGGCGGCTGCGGAGAGGCCGAGAGCGCACACAGGGTGCCCAGCACCGATACTGCGGAGAGTAAAATTTTGTTTTTCATACCGTTCATTTCTTTTTTGTGGTTGTTCGTCGTTTTTCTCTGTGAACTTTCTACTGCATTAGACCTCGGGGGACGAAAAAAAGTTTCACCGGCGAAAAGTTTTTTCCGTTTTTTCCCTCCCGGCTCGGGGACGAGGTCCCGGGGAGCTTCCCTTCCCCAAAAATACGCAGAAGCGCGGGAAGCCGGGGGAGTTTTTTTCCGGAAAAAAAAGTACCTTTGCCTTATGTATCTCAAGAATATCCGCCTGGTCAATTTCAAGAACTTCGACGCGTTCGAGGCGGACTTTTCGCCCAAGATCAACACGCTCACCGGTCCCAACGGCACCGGCAAGACCAACATCCTGGACGCGGTGTATTACTTGTGTTTTACCAAGAGCTATTTTTCCGCCGCCGAAGGGCAGAACATCCGCCACGGCGAGGATTTCATGATGCTCGAGGGGAGTTTCTGCCGGGGCGCGGACACCGACCCGGTGCTGATGAGCCTGCAACGCGGAGCCAAAAAGTCGGTCAAACGCTGCGGGAAGCTCATAGACCGGATGAGCGAATACGCCGGCCTCTACCCGCTGGTGATCGTTTCCCCCTCGGACAGCGACCTGATCGCCGAGGGGAGTTCCCAGCGCCGCAAGTTCATCGACGGGGTCATCGCCCAGACCGTTCCGGGCTACCTCAACCTCCTCACGGCACACGCCCGGGTGGTGGATCAGCGCAACGCTTTGCTCAAACGCCCGGGCGTATCCCCGCTGGAGTTGGACGTGTACGACCTGCCGATGGTCGAACTGGGACAAAAGGTCCACGCGGCCCGCAAATCCTTCCTCGAAGCCTTCGTGCCGGTATTCCGGCAGGTGTACACCGAAATATCGGGAGGGGGCGAACAGGCCGAGATCGCCTACCGCAGCGTGTTCGACGATCCGAACCCGGCCGAGGTCCTCGCTCAGGCTCGCCCGCGGGACCTCGCTCTGGGATTTTCCACCGCCGGAGTGCACAAGGACGACCTGCGCCTGACCCTGGACGGCTACCCGGTCAAGAACTACGGCTCGCAAGGGCAGCAAAAGACCTTCCTCACGGCGCTCAAGCTGGCGCAATTCCGGTTCATGACCCGCGCGAAGGGCGAAAAACCCATTCTGCTGCTGGACGATGTCTTCGACAAGTTGGATTCCTCGCGCGTGCAATACATCCTTTCATTGGTACGGGACGATGCCTTCGGGCAGATCTTTCTCTCGGATACCCATCCCGAGCGCATCGACGCCCTGATGGACGGGATCCCGCACTCCGATTACGCTTCGTTCCACCTCTCCCCCCGCCGCCCATGAAAGACTACGAACCCCGCCGGGCCGGCCGCATATTGACCGACCTTTCCGCCCGCCATCCGAACCTCTCCGACGGGCTCACCGCCCGGCGTCTGGAAGAAGCCTGGATGCATCTGCTGGGCGAACGGGCGCGGCGCTACACGGTGCAGGTGCACTTTTCCCGGGGCGTGATGACGGTCGAAGTCTCGAACGACGCCTGGAAAAACGAACTGCTGCTGGAGCGCACCCGTCTTTGTGCGGCACTCAACGCGCAGGCAGGCGGGGAAATCGTGGCAGAACTCCGTCTTTTATGAGCCGTCGAAGGCGTTAAAAATATCCAAATTGTGGATAAAGTTTCGCCCGGAAACGGGAGAAGATGGATATTAATGAGTAATTTTACGCCGAATTTCCCGGTATGTTGCCGTATGCCGACAGCCCGGGAACGTGTTACGGAAAAGCTATGGGAAAAATCATTGCCATTTCAAACCAGAAAGGCGGCGTGGGAAAGACCACCACGGCCGTGAACCTGGCGGCTTCCCTGGGGGCGCTCGAAAAGAAAGTACTGCTGGTGGATGCCGATGCCCAGGCCAATGCCACATCGGGTCTGGGGGTGGATGAAAACGACATTCAGGGAGGCACCTACGAAGTGATCGAGCACCGGGCCCAGGCGCGGGACCTGATCGTGCCCACTTCGGCGGCGGGCGTGGACCTGCTGCCGGCGCACATCGACCTGGTAGCGGCCGAAGACGAGCTCTCGGACATGCAGGGGCGCGAATACATGCTCAAGGAAGCCTTGGCCCCCGTGCGGGAGGACTACGACTTTATCCTGATCGACTGCTCGCCGTCCCTGGGGCTGATGACCATCAACTCGCTCACGGCGGCCGACAGCGTGATCATCCCCATCCAGTGCGAATACTACGCCCTGGAGGGGCTGGGCAAACTCCTGAGCACCATCAAGAGCATCCAAAGCAGTTTCAACCCTTCGCTCACCTACGAAGGGATGCTGCTCACCATGTACGATCCGCGCCTTCGCCTGTCCAACCAGGTGGTCGAGGAGGTGCGCACGCATTTCGAGGACATCGTGTTCCAGACCATCATCCAGCGCAACGTCAAACTGGGCGAGGCGCCTTCGCACGGGGAAAGCATCCTCCACTACGACGCCACCAGCCGCGGGGCTGAAAACTACATCAGCCTGGCGGCCGAAATCATCAAGAAAAACCACATGAACCTCCTATGAGCAAGAAAGTACTGGGCCGAGGTTTGGCCGCCCTGCTGAGCGACGCCAAAAACGACATCAACTCCGCCAGCGACGAGGGAGCGAGCAAGATCGTGGGCAAAACCGCCGAGATCGACATCCAGACCATCTCGGCCAACCCGTTCCAACCCCGCACGCAGTTCTCGGAAGAACACCTGGAGGAACTGGCCGCTTCCATCCGCCAGTTCGGTGTGATCCAACCTATCACGGTGCGCAAGACGGGGTTCAATTCCTTCCAGCTCATCTCGGGCGAACGCCGTTTCCGTGCCGCCCGTCTGGCCGGCCTGACCCACATCCCGGCCTACATCCGCTTGGCCAACGACCAGGAAATGCTCGAAATGGCGCTGATCGAAAACATCCAGCGCCGCGACCTGGACCCGATCGAAGTGGCTACTTCGTTCCGGCAACTGATCGACAGCTGCCACCTCACCCAGGAGCAGATGAGCGAACGCGTGGGCAAGAAACGCAGCACCATCACCAATTACCTGCGCCTGCTGCGTCTGGAGCCGGTCATCCAGGCCGGAATGCGCGACGGCATCCTTTCGATGGGCCACGGCCGGGCGCTGATCAACGTCGAGGACCCCGACGCCCAGATGCGCATCTACCAAAAGATCGTCGAAGGCAACCTCTCGGTGCGTCAAACCGAAAAACTGGTCAAGGACTACCAGGAAGGCCGCCTGGACGACAAAAAGCCCGAGGGACAGAAGACCGACGCCACAGCGCTGCCGCAGGAGTGGGCCGAGGCCGTAAAAAGCCTGGGAGAGTCCCTCCAGGCCAAGATAGACATCCGGGTAAACGCCAAAGGGCGGGGGCGCATCGTCATCCCGTTTTCTTCCCGGGAAGATTTCGAACGCTTGAAAAACCTGCTGGAAAAAAACTGAACCTACCGCACGCATGGCCTTGAAGAAGATCGGAGAGTACCTTCTGTTTTTTTTCTTCTCCGCAGGGTGGTCGATCCCCTTGTGCGGGCAGGCGGTCGATACGCTCCCTGCACCCCGGGAAACGTCCGACTCCGCGCGCTTTGTCCCGCAGAGAGCCGTGCCCGAGGCTGTGTCGATCGACGGGATGACTCCCCGGGAGGCCATCGCGCTCCTCGAGGCGCAAGAGGAAGACACCCTTTCGCCGCGTGAAGCGAAAAAACTCGCCCGTCTCCAAAAACGCGAGGAAAAACGCCACGCCAAGGAACTCAAGAAACAGGAAAAACTGCGCCGGGAGGTTCAGGAATACTTCACCCACGTGGTTATCGACACTTCCCGGGCCGAGGTCGTTCCCCCGGCCGAACCCGATCCGCTACTCGACAGCCTTTCCATCCCCAATACGGCCGAATACCACAAGGACGACTCGACGATGATCGGCGAGGCCTTGATGCTCAAAAAACCGCCGGCCCCCAAACCGAAAAGCGCCGCCCACGCGGCATTCCTTTCGGCCATCGTTCCGGGGTTGGGACAGATCTACGGCGGTTCCCAATGGTGGATGGCGCCGGCCTTCTGGGGAGGGATGACCGGTACGCTGCTGGCCGTATCGTTTTACAACGGGTATTACAACGATTTCCGCAAGGAGTACAAAAACCGCATCCTCACCGGCGAGGTGCACGATTATGAATATTACGACGATGCCACCCTGGTGAGCCAGATGCAATACGCCGAACAGCAACGCGACCTGTGGATCCTGGGCACCGTAGGGGTCTACCTGCTCAACATCCTGCACGCCAACGTATCGGTCCAGCTCTCCGAGTTCCGCACCCAGCGCAAACACCGCAAGATGCTGGAACTCCAGGAAATGTTCGAACGGCAGGACGCCTCCTCTACCCTGACCTTCTCCCCGGCCATGGTCCACCCCAACCAAGGGGTAAACCGCTATCCGGCCCCCGGGCTGCAACTAGCCATTCATTTTTAACCGCGTCCTCCCCATGAAAACAGCCTTGAACATCGCCCTGTCGGGATACGGAAAAATGGGACGGCTCGTCGAGAAGATCGCCCTGCAACGCGGACACCGCATCGTCGCCCGGATCGACACCCACACCGGAGCGGCCGACTTTGCGGGAGCCGATGTCGTGGTGGACTTCAGCACCCCGGCCTCCGCACCGGACAACCTGCTGGACTGCGCCCGCGCCGGCATCCCGGCCGTATGCGGCACCACAGGCTGGGCCGATCGCTACCCGGAGGTGTGCCAAGCGGTCGAGAAAGCCGGGAGCGCCCTGCTGTACAGTTCCAATTTTTCCCTGGGAGTCAATCTGTTTTTTGCGCTCAACCAAACCCTTGCCCGCCTGATGGCCCCCTATCCCCAGTACCGCGCCGAGATCGAGGAAGTACACCACATCCACAAACTGGATGCCCCTTCCGGCACAGCCATCACCCTGGCGGAAGGACTTTTGGAACACACCCCCCGGTACACCGGCTGGACATTGGAAACGGACACCCCCGCCCCGCAAGACCAGCTCCCCATCCGCGCCATCCGGCAAGGTGAGATCCCGGGCATACACACCGTGCGCTACACCAGTTCCGTCGATACCCTCGCGATACGGCACGAAGCTTTCTCCCGGGAAGGGTTCGCCCTCGGCGCCGTCGTAGCGGCCGAATGGATCGTCGGCCGTCGGGGAATCTTCTCCATGCGCGACGTTTTGCGCCCCGAAGAGTAAACGTCCACCCCGGCCCGATCGTTTTAGAAAAAAAGCAGAGGGGAAAAAGGGGGGGATACACTTAAAGAAAACCGAGCGGCACGTCCATCGCAGAGCGCGCCCAAAAAGAAAAAGAGGGCGGGATCGCCCGCCGACATACAAAAACCGAGCGGCACGTCCATCGCAGGGCGGCGCTTAAAAAAGAAAAGGAAGGCGGGATCGCCCGCCGACATACAAAAACCGAGCGGCGCGTCCATCGCAGGGCGGCGCTTAAAAAAGAAAAGGAAGGCGGGATCGCCCGCCGACATACAAAAACCGAGCGGCACGTCCATCGCAGGGCGGCGCTCAAAAAAAAGAAAAGGAGGGCGGGATCGCCCGCCGACATACAAAAACCGAGCGGCGCGTCCATCGCAGGGCGGCGCTCAAAAAAAAAGAAAAGGAGGGCGGGATCGCCCCGAAAGACGACGATGACGAGCATTCTTTTACTTCTTTTGATCATGCAGGTGCTGCACTGGGCCTGCACCTGGCGGCTTTACATCCTGGCCGGACAAAAAGCCTGGCAAGCGGCCGTCCCCATCTATTCGGCCGTGATCCTGATGCGCATCCTCCAACGCCCCTGGTGGTGGGTCATCCTGCTGTATGTCCCGGTAGCGGGCAACGTGATGGCACTGGTGGTCTGGTCGGACACCTGCCGGGCATTCGGATTCCGGCGGGTAGGACAGGTGATCCTGACGCTGATCACCCTCGGACTCTTTCTGGCCTACATCAACTACGGGGGACGCGCCCGCTACGACGCACACTACCGCGACCACCGGCAGGCTCTGGATTCGAGCATTCTGGGGGCGATCGTCTTTGCTACGGTGGCGGCTTCGGTGATCAAGGCCTTCACCTACGAAGCCTACACGATCCCCACCTCCTCGATGGAAGGCTCGATGCTGGTGGGCGATTTCCTGTTCGTCAACAAGATGAGCTACGGCACGCGCATTGCCATGACCCCCTTGTCCTTTCCGCTGGTACACGACACCATCCCGGTGGTCAAGACCCGCTCGTACATCCGGGGGGTAAGCCTCCCCTACCTGCGCTTGCCGGCTCTGCGCAAGATAAAACACAACGACATCGTGGTATTCAACTGGCCGGCCGACAGCCGGGACAAACCGATCGACAAACGAGCCAACTACATCAAACGCTGCGTCGCCCTGCCCGGCGACACGCTGGAGATCCGCCTGGGCGAATTGTACGTAAACGGACAGCCGCAGACTTGGAACCAACGCGCCCGCCCGCAAAAGGAATACCGCCTGACCTTTCCCAAGGCGTATTACGAGCCGTTCCGCCAACTGCTGAAAATGGGCTTGGAACTCTCCTTCCTGGATACGGACGCCCAGGGGAATGAAGTGGTGCAGGCCTTCCTCTCGCAGGAAAACCTCGACAAGGTCAAAGCGATGTTCCCCGGGGTAACGGCCGAACGCCTCGTGCTGGCTCCGGGCGATCCGGAAGGGCATGCCCTTTTCCCGTCCGGGAGCACGTACAACCGCGACAACTACGGCCCGCTGTACGTTCCCCGCAAGGGCGACACGGTCCTGCTCACCCCCGAGAACCTCCCGCAATACCGGGACATCATCGAAAAATACGAAGGGCACACCCTGGAGGTGCTCCCGGACGGGATCCTGATCGACGGAGAACCTGCCGACCGCTACACCATCGCCCAAGACTACTACTTCATGCTGGGAGACAACCGCGACAACTCGCTCGACTCGCGCTACTGGGGCTACGTCCCATCCGACCACATCGTCGGTTCGCCGGCCATGATCTGGCTGAGCATCGCTCCCGACGACGGCTCTACCCCGCTGTTCAAGCGCATCCGCACCGAACGCGTCTTCTCTTTCCCGCAAGGGGACGACGGCCCGCTCCGTTCGTACTTCTGGCCCATCATCCTGGTGGGAGGCGCCCTGTACGGAGGGTACGAATGGTGGCGCAGAAAACGCAAAAAATCCAAAGGCGAAAAAACGGCCCAAAAGAAATCCTGAGGACAAAGGCCATGAAAACATTGTTTTGCAGCGCATACCTGGCTCCGGTAGAATATTACGCCCGGTGGGTGCAGGCGGAAGCCCCCCTGCTCGAGGTTCACGAAAACTACCAGAAACAGACCATCCGCTCGCGTACCTGCATCGGCGGAGCCAACGGTCCCTTGACGCTCAACATCCCGGTGGAACACCCGGGCGAGGCCGTCGGACACCAGAAGATGAACCAGGCGCGCACCGTAACCGAATTCCGTTGGGCGCGGCAGCATTTCCGTTCGCTGGAGACCGCCTACCGCACTTCTCCCTATTTCGAATACTACGAAGACCGGTTCCATGCCCTGTATTTCGAGCAAGAGCCCGTCGGCCTGCTCGATTTCAACCTGCGGGCGCACCGTTTGGTCTGCCGACTGCTCGGGATCGGGGAAAACCCCGCGACCACCTCGTGCTACGAAGCTACGCCCGCTGATACACTCGACCTGCGCAAGGCTTTTTCCCCGAAAAAAGAAAGCCGCGCCGAATTCCCGGCCTACACCCAAGTATTCGACGACCGTTTCGGATTCCAACCCAACCTGAGCATCGTCGATCTGCTGTTTTGCTGCGGGCCGGACTCCCTGCAATACCTCAAGGACGTAAAACTGCCCCCGCTATGAACATCTACCGAGGATTCGACGAACTCCCCCCGTCGCAACGGCTGGCCGGCGGCGCAGTGGTTACTATCGGCACGTTCGACGGGGTTCACACGGCCCATGCCGAAATCCTGAAAACCCTGGTCGAAGAAGCCCGCAGGAGAAATGCCGCGAGTGCCGTAGTTACCTTCTCCCCCCACCCCCGGGCTTTGTTCTCGCCCCATGCGGGCGTGCGCCTGCTCTCCGACGAGAGGGAGAAAGCCCGCCTGATCGAAGCATACGGGGTCGATCTGCTCATCGTCCAGCCCTTCACCCAAGCCTTTGCCGCACTCTCGGCCGAAGAATTCCTGCGCGAAGACCTGGTGGGTAAACTGGGCACCACGCTCGTGGTAACGGGATACGACCACAGTTTCGGCCGGGAAAAATACAATGCTTTTGACTTTCTGACAAACGTCGGCCCGCGTTACGGCGTCGAGGCGATCCGCGTCCCCCGGATGGAGATCGAGGGGATCACCATCAGCTCGTCCTCGGTGCGCCGTGCGGTGGAGGGGGGCGATATCGCCCTGGCCCGCACACTGCTCGGGCGGCCGTACAGCCTCTGCGGGACTGTCGTCCGGGGAAAACAACTGGGCCGCACGTTGGGATACCCTACGGCCAATATCCGGGTCGGGGAACCGGCAAAACTCCTGCCGCCCGACGGGGTGTATGCCGTACGGGTACACGTAGCGCAGGAGGTCTTCGGCGGCATGATGAATATCGGGATGCGCCCCACGGTGGACGACTACCCCGGGCGTTCGATCGAGGTGAACCTCTTCGACTTCGACCGGGACATCTACGGACAAACGCTCTCTGTCGAGATCCTCGCTTGGGTGCGTTCCGAGGTCAAGTTCAGCTCCCTCGACAACCTCAAGCAGCAGTTGGCCAAGGATGCCCGGAGATGCCGGGAACTCCTCCAGGCATAGCCTTTCGGTTTTTCCTCCGAACCTGCTGGCTCGTCGTTCGAATCCCGTTCCAACTCGGGGTGTGCAGGCGGGCGGGGCTTTTAGCCCCGCCCGCCTGCACACCCCGAGTTGGCCGCCCTGACCCCCGACTTGCTGCCATTAAAAAATCCCCGGTCGCATCCCCCTTTCCGAAAACTCCGTTTTCTCCTTGTCGCTGCGACCGCTTTTCGGGTCTTCAGAAAGATACAATGCGCCTCGGCATCAGCAAAAGAAAAACTTCGTTTTCCTTTCGTCCCTGTGCTCGCCTTTCGTATCTTTGTTCAGCAAAATCGCCGGTTTCCGACCGGGGTAAAATATACAAAAGCTATGAAAAAACTTGTTGCCATCCTGCTCGTGGTCGTCCTCGCAGGCGTTGCGGTTTGGGCATGGAGATACCGCAGCCAGGCGTGCGACTATCGCTACGAAGTGGTCAGCCGCTATGACGAGAATTGCAAGGATTCGTCCGACTGCACTTCCTACTACGTCAGCTATCCGGAATTTTCCAAAAAACTGTTCCCCTCATCGGCCGTGGACAGCATCAATGCACAAGTATACCGACAGGTGAGCGGACCGGACGGGAAGACGCCTGAGCAACTGGCCGACGAATTTTTCCAGGAATACCGCAATTACGTCGCTCTCCGGGAAAAAATCGCCCAGGAGGAACAAGACACGGCCATGATGCGCTTTATTCCCTCGTGGTTCAATACCTCCGAGTGTTTCGTAGTGATCAATGCCCCCCGGTTGATCGTTACCGGCTACAAAGTCAGCCAATATGTCGGTGGAGCGCACGGGATGTATGCGCTGGTATATTCCAACTACGATGCCAAAACAGGAGCCCGCTTGGGGCTGTCCGACGTCTTTTCCGACACGCTGGCTCTCGGGGAAAAGATCACGGCCCAGTTCATCCGGGAAAGGGAACTCGATACCGATATTCCCCTGTCCGAGCAAGGGTATTTTATCGAAGACAACCTCTTGCCCCTGACCGACAATTTTGCCTTGCATCCCGATGGGGTGATCTTCTACTACAACGTCTATGAGATCGCGCCGTATTCCTACGGACCGTCCTCGGTTACGGTGCCCTATGCGGAACTGGACGGTATTCTCAAATACAAGCCCGACTTCGAGCGAGCGGAAGTGTTCGCTCCCGACATGGAATCGTAAACTTCGGATGAAAAAACATTTCATACCTGCCGCGTTGTTTTCCCTTGTCGCCGCCTTGTGGGGCTGCTCTCCGCAGGAGTTGTCGTACCGCATGGAGGATTTTTCCGCAAACAACCCCGATGGCGATACTCTCTCGGGGGAAGCGGGCGTGCGGGTGAGCCTGCACTATCCCGTATTTTCCTCCGCCTCCCCTGCCGATGCCGACCGGACCAACCGCGTGGTCGATTCGCTGGTCTTCGGAGCGCAAGGGAGTGCCGATACGCTCTGCGCGCGGTTCTTCCGCCGATGGGATGCCTTCCGCAACGCCATGCAGGGAACACCCGATCCCTCCTCCCGCCAAAACACCGAACCCACCGAACAGGAAACGGAAAGCGATTATCTCTCTCCGTGGTATTACGCCGCCTCGCTGGAGGTAGAGGCCGACTACCGGGGATGTCTTTCCCTATCTTACACGGTATCCACCAATGCCCTCGATGCGCCGGGGAGTTCCCTTCGGAAATACTACGTGCTCGACAGCCGGCAGGGGACGCTGCTTTCGGCTGCCGAAGTGTTTTCCGATACCCTCACCCTGCGGAAACTGCTCACCGATACCTTTTTGGAGAAGCTGGAAGCAACTCCGGGCATGCCGCTCCAGGAACAGGGCATCCTCCTGCCGGCGGACGGACAGTTGCCGCTGACCGACGACTTCCGGATCTCGCCCCTTGGGGCGACTTTCCGCTACGACATGAGTGCCATTGCCCCCACGATCCTGCCCGAGAGCGAAATATTCCTCCCGGCGGAAGTGGTAGAACCTTTGTACAGAAAGTAAAATGGACGCCTGGGAAGACTTACCGGACTTGAAAGAGGACATCCGCCGGGCGATCGCCACCGGCATTTTCCGGGGCACAGGGGCGGGCACCTCAGCGGACGATCTGGCGGCACGATGGGGACAACCCGAACGCGTGGTCGTGCGCAAGGGCGTAAAAACCGTTTCGTACCCCGGAACGGACTTTCTGTTCGAGGGTCACGCATTGCGCCAGGTAACGGTCAAGGTACAGGACGACCGCCAACAGGCGGCTCTGCAGGAACTCTTGCAAGAGTTCCCGAGCGAGATGGTCGATCGCGTACCGCCCTATTTCCGCTGCCTGCGTTTGGACACCGGGACTTGCGCCTTGGAACAAGTGCTGGTAACCACGGCCGATGCCCCGCAAGGCGCACCGGTGTCGGTCGCCGTGGTATTCCCCAAAAAAGCCACGCAAGGACTCGAACTGGAACTCCCCCCGGAACTCTACGGACGCTTGCAGGCCTTGTCCAACGCCCGGCGGCAGACGATCGCCCAGTTGTGCGAAGAACTGATCGCCCGCGCGCTCGAACACGAAGAAGAAAAAAAAGAGAAATAAATATCCGTTATGTACAAGACGTTTATTCGGCCGCTGCTGTTTCGTTTTTCCGCCGAGCGGGCACATGGTTTCACCTTCGCCCTGTTGCGCATGGTGCAGGCACTGCCTTTCGGCCTTCGGATCCTGGCGTGGATGTTCCGCCGCCGACCGGAGGGGCTCTCCCGCACGGTTTTCGGGATCGACTTTCCCACCCCGGTAGGCATTGCCGCCGGTTTGGACAAGGATGCCGAGGCGTTCGATGCACTGGGGGCCTTGGGTTTCTCGTTCGTGGAGATCGGCACCGTTACCCCGCTCCCGCAGCCGGGCAATCCCTCCCCGCGCCTGTTCCGCCTGGTGGCCGACCACAGCCTGATCAACCGCATGGGCTTCAACAACCAGGGTGCTGCCCGCGCCGCAAAACGCTTGAAAAAGCGCCGCACGGATGTCATCGTGGGAGGAAACATCGGCAAGAACAAAGTAACGCCCAACGACCAGGCGGTTTCCGACTACGTGAAGAGTTTCGAGACGCTGTTTCCCTACGTGGACTATTTCGCCGTGAACGTATCCTCGCCCAATACGCCCGGTCTGCGCGAACTCCAACAGCGCGGGCCGCTCACCGAGATCCTTTCCCGGCTGCAGAGCTGCAATGCGGCGCACGAAAAGCGCAAACCCATCCTGCTCAAGATCGCTCCCGACCTGACGGACGGTCAGCTGGACGACATCATCGAGATCGTAAAGGAGACGCGGATCGACGGGGTTATCGCCACCAATACGACCGTCAGCCGGGAGATGATCTTCGCTACGCCGGCTCGCCGGGTGGAACGCATCGGGGCCGGAGGTCTCTCCGGGGCCCTGCTCACCGAACGCTCGACCGAGGTGATCCGTTACCTCCACGAACGCAGCGGAGGAGCGTTTCCTATCATAGGGGTCGGAGGCATCATGACCCCCGAGGATGCCATCGAAAAACTGGAGGCCGGTGCCTCGCTCGTACAGGTGTACACCGGTTTTATCTACCAGGGGCCTTCCTTTGCCCGCCGTATCGTCCGAGCATTGGACGCTTGGCAGAAAAAAGGGGAAGTTCAAACTTTTTAATCTGGATTCTGTTCGGCGGATTCTCCGCCTTTTCAGAAAAGAAATACCGAAATCGCCTTCGAACTATTCCGAAGGCGATTGTTTTTTGCTTGCCTTTCGGGAGGCTTCCCGGGATTGCAATTCTGTGGCCCCGGCCCGCAGCACCTCCGATGCTTGCCTACAGGCCTGTTCCTTCTCCTTTCGTTTGTGAAGATACGGCAAGGGGTTCCCTGCAAAAGAGATCGTGGCCAGGCCGATATCGTCGTTGATCCTTATGGACAAGGGTATATCCCGGTCCTCGTACCAGTATTCGATGACCGGATACAACGATCCGTCCTCCGCGAAATCGATCTCTGGGGCAAGGCAGGCCGTTTTGAGCACGGATGCATAGCCTTCGTACACCGCCTGCGGTTTTTCGTCCGCGAGGCGGAAAGAGAGGACAAAACAGATCCTTCCTTCATCGAACATGCTGATTACCAGCTCTTGACAGGTCGTATCGTCCTTATAGCAGAAAGTGTCCGCTTCCGGCATTCGACCTGCAAGCTCCCCTGGCGGGAACAAGAAGAGCAAAACGGAACAAAGTAATGGCTTGGTCTGTGTCTATGGTCGGTTAATGGATCAATAGCCCCCTTCGGCCAAAATCTTTGCGGCGCGCTCGGCATCGCGCGGACAGACGAGCAGTTTCACTCCGCCGGTAGCCATCGAAAAAGCGATGACCTGCGAGGTGAGTTCGTCCCGGACGAGGGTCTTGATCCCGTTGGCTTCCAACAGGCTCTGAGCCGTGTGCACTTTCCAGGGATACACGTCGGTGTAAACGATCACCCAATTTTCCATGATGACTCCATGTTTGTTTTTACCACCTGCAAAATACGAAAAAATCTTCGTCAGCAGCATGGAAGGAGTGCTCACGGTATTTACCCTCTATCTGCCACTTGAAACACCTAACAACAAGCATATCCGATAAAACAACAGGCTACTTACTATGATGGCGATAATGTCATATACATCAAAGGTACCCTGTACATGAAAAAGCCCGAGAAACTCATAGGCTATATAGGCTATTGCCGCCCAGATCGTGTATTGCTTTATCGAATATCTGCCATGAATGCCGCAAGCACACAACACAGCGGCCGGCACGCATACGATACTGCCGATAACGTCTGCCAAATGAAAATCATCGATATGGTTCTCATACACATACGGTCGATATGTGTATGAAAGCACCAGTCCGACCCAAGCTATCAGAATACCCGAAATTACAAACTTCGTGTTCATCGCCCTTCGCCAATCTTATACAGGATGAAAACTTTTACAAAAGTGCCTTTAATTTTTAGGAAAAGTACGAAAACTTAAAGATTTACTGCATTGAACACCTGAAAAATCAAGGAGGGGAACAGACCGTTGGAAAAAAAACAAAAAAAATCGACGGGTGTTCCGAAAAATTTTTATTATTGCGGTGTATAAACAACACCTTACTATACAACTTAATCTTTATTAGAAAAAAAAATGAAAATCGGTATTCCAAAAGAAATCAAGAACAATGAAAACCGGGTGGCTATCACGCCCTCCGGAGTAATGGAGTTGGTGAAAAACGGCCACACGGTGTATGTACAACACACGGCCGGTGTGGGCAGCGGCATCAGCGACCGGGAATTTGAAAAAGCCGGAGCCACGATCCTCCCCACCATCGAGGACACCTATGCCCAGGCCGATATGATCATCAAAGTAAAGGAGCCCATCGAGTCCGAGTACCCCTTGATAAAGAAAGACCAACTGGTCTTCACGTATTTCCACTTCGCCTCGTGCGAACCGCTGACCCACGCCATGATCCAACAGGGAGGCGTTTGCCTGGCCTACGAAACGGTGGAGAAAGCCGACCGCAGCCTGCCGCTGCTGCACCCCATGTCCGAAGTAGCCGGACGCCTGTCCATCCAGGAAGGTGCCAAATACCTGGAAAAACCCTTCGGGGGACGCGGCATCCTGCTGGGGGGCGTTGCGGGCGTAAAGCCGGCGAAAGTACTGGTGGTAGGCGGAGGCACCGTCGGCACGCAGGCGGCCCGGATGGCGGCCGGATTGGGAGCCGATGTAACCATCACCGATATTTCGCTGCCGCGCCTGCGTTATCTGGACGACGTGATGCCGGCCAACGTCAAGACCCTCATGTCGAGCGAGTACAACATCCGCAACGAGATCAAGGAGGCCGACCTGGTCATCGGTTCGGTGCTGATCCCGGGAGCAAAAGCTCCGAAGCTCATCAAGAAAGACATGCTCAAGTCGATGAAGAAAGGCTCGGTCATCGTAGACGTGGCCGTAGACCAGGGTGGCTGCGCCGAGACGTGCAAACCCACCACGCACAACAAACCCACCTTTACCGTGGACGGAGTGGTACACTACTGCGTGGCCAACATGCCGGGCGCCGTGCCGCTGACCTCGACCTATGCCCTGACCAACGCTACCCTGCCCTATGCCATCCAGCTGGCCAACAAGGGTTGGAAGAAAGCCTGCACGGACGATCCCGAACTGTGCAAGGGGCTGAACATCGTAAACGGCAAGGTGGTGTACAAAGCCGTGGCCGAGGCCTACGGCCTGGAGTACACCCCGGTGGAGGATGTCCTGAAATAAGCACTTTCCTTATTTATACCCCGAAACCGGCTGCAAGGTATCCTTGTGGCCGGTTTCTTTTTTTACCTTGGATCGAAAACGCCCCGCCTGAATTCTCCCCACGGAGATCCTGCGCGCTGCCCCTCTGTCTAAAGCTCTTTTCAAAACGATCACCCCAGGCGTGCAAGCGGGGGCTGCTCTGCAGCCCCCGCTTGCACGCCTGGGGTGATCGCTTGGGGACATCTCCCGCCCCCTTGTTTACTTCGGAGAAAAGCAGGATGCCTCTCGAACAGCGCCAGGCTCGGAAATATCGTTCCCTCTACGGCCGCTGCGCCCGCCTTTCCCCATTTTTATAAAAAGGATCAGCGCACCTGCGCCCCTTCCTTCACTTTCCGCGAAGGAGCGACGAATTCCAAGCGGCCGTCCGGATGTTCGGTCATCAGGATCATCCCGTTGGAGAGGATACCCTTGATCTCGCGCGGAGCCAGATTGACCAGCACGCACACCTGGCGCCCCACGACCTCTTCGGCCGAGAAGCTCTCGGCAATGCCCGAGACCACCGTCCGCCGGTCGATCCCCGTATCGATGGTCAGTTTGAGCAATTTCTTGGCCTTGGGCACCTTTTCGGCCTCGACGATGGTACCCACGCGGATGTCCATCCGGTCGAACTCGTCGTAGGAAACGGTCTCCTTCTGCGGCTCGGCCGCTTTCTCGGCCGCGATATTGGCCAGGCGGGAGTCTTCCAAACGTTTGAGCTGCGCTTCGATGGGGGCATCTTCGATCTTTTCGAACAAGAGGGCTGGCTGTCCCAGACGATGCCCCGAGGGAACGATCGACTGTGCCTGAGCCACTTCGTCCCAAGTCAAAGGACGGATGTCCAGCATCTTGGCCAGGGAAGCGGCGGCAAACGGCAGGAACGGCTCGCAGAGGGTAGCCAAAGCCCCGGCGATCTGCACCGCAGTGTACATCACGGCTTCGGTACGTTCGGGATCGGTCTTCTGCGTTTTCCAAGGCTCGTTGTCCGCCAAGTACTTGTTGCCCAGACGAGCGAGGTTCATCATCTCGGAAAGGGCCTCGCGGAAACGGTATTTCTCGATCGAATCGCCCAGGATCGAGGGATACTTCCGCATCTGGTCCAAAACCTCGCGGTCGGCCTCGTTCAAGTGCTGCGAAGAAGGAACCACCCCGCCGTAGTACTTGTGCGTGAGGACCATCACACGGTTTACGAAGTTTCCCAGGATGGCGACCAACTCGCTGTTGTTGCGGTTCTGGAAATCCCGCCAAGTGAAATCGTTGTCCTTGGTTTCGGGAGCGGTAGCGATGAGCGCATAGCGCAGGACATCCTGTTTGCCCGGAAAATCGACCAGATACTGGTCCAACCATACGGCCCAGTTGCGTGAGGTGGAGAGTTTGTTGCCCTCCAGGTTGAGGAACTCATTGGCCGGAACGTTGTCCGGGAGGATGTATTCGCCGTGCGCCCGGAGCATGGCCGGGAAGATGATGCAGTGGAAGACGATGTTGTCCTTGCCGATGAAGTGCACCAGTTTGGTATCGGCCGATTTCCAGTACGGTTCCCAGTCCTTTCCTTCACGATCGGCCCATTCCTTGGTCGAGGAAATGTAGCCGATCGGGGCGTCGAACCAGACGTACAGCACCTTACCTTCAGCGCCTTCTACCGGCACGGGGATACCCCAGTCCAGGTCGCGGGTTACCGCCCGGGGACGAAGACCATCGTCGAGCCAGGATTTCACCTGGCCGTACACGTTGGGCTTCCAGTCGGCCTTGTGTCCTTCGAGGATCCACTGACGCAACCACGATTCGTACTGCTGCAAGGGCAGGTACCAGTGCTTGGTCTTTTTCAGGATGGGGGTTGCCCCGGAAAGGGCGCTCTTGGGGTCGATGAGTTCCGAGGGGCTGAGGGTCGATCCGCACTTCTCGCACTGGTCGCCATACGCTCCTTCGGCACCGCAACGCGGGCAGGTACCGGTGATGTAACGGTCGGCCAGGAATTGTTTCGCTTCGGGGTCATAATACTGTTCGGACTCCTGCTCGACAAACTGGCCGGCATCGTACATCTTGCGGAAGAATTCCGATGCGGTCTTGTGGTGGATCGGAGCGGAGGTCCGGGAGTAATTGTCGAAGGAGATGCCGAACTCGGCAAACGAATCGCGGATGATGGCATTGTACTTGTCCACCACCTGCTGCGGGGTAATGCCCTCGCGGCGGGCCTTGATGGTGATGGGCACGCCGTGCTCGTCCGATCCGCAGATGAAGATCACGTCGCGTCCTTTCTGACGGAGGTAGCGCACATAGACATCGGCCGGAACATAGACTCCCGCCAGGTGTCCCAGGTGGATCGGGCCGTTGGCATACGGCAAAGCGGCCGTTACGGTGTATCGTTTGGGTGTATCCATGGTATTATTTCGCTGTTTTTTCGTTTTTCTTTTTCTGCCAGTATTCGCTTACCGCCACCGGAGCTACCTTGCTCACATCGCCGTTGTAGGTGAGGATCTCCCGCACGATGGACGAACTGATGAACGAATACCCCGAGGAGGTGAGCAGGAATACCGTCTCGATGTCCGGGCAAAGCCGCCGGTTGGTCTGGGCGATGGCCTTCTCGAACTCGAAGTCCGAGGGGTTGCGCAAGCCCCGAAGCATGAACTTCACGCCGATCGAACGGCAAAAATCGACCGTCATGCCTTCGTAGTTCGTTACCTCGATCTTGGGCTGATCGGCGTACGTACGGCGCACGAAATCCATCCGCTCTTCGAGCGAGAACATGCAGTTCTTCTCGCTGTTGCGCCCGATGGCGATGATGATCTTGTCGAAAAGCGGCAAAGCGCGGGCGATGATGTCGCAGTGGCCGTTGGTCAGCGGGTCGAACGAACCGGGAAAAACCGCGATTTTCTGTTCCTGCATATCCTCTGTCGTATCTTGAATGCTTGGATGTATTTATTTTCCTTCGAGCGCCTGGCGCACCAGGGAGTCGAAAAACTCGGGAAGTTCCATGCCCAGCGCCCGCGCCTGCTGCGGCACGATGCTGGCCGCCGAAAGTCCCGGGCAGGTATTCACCTCCAGGAAGTGCGGCACCCCGTCCACCAGGATGAACTCCGAACGAACTACCCCGCGGAGGTTGAGCTTTTCGAACAGCTTGGCCGAGGCTTCCCGAATCCGCGCTTCGACCTCGGCCGGGAGATTGGCCGGGGTGATCTCTTTGGAGAGACCCTCGTATTTGGCCTTGTAGTCGAAAAAGTCGTTCATCGACACGATCTCGGTGATGGGCAGCACGGTGATCTTCCCGTCGATACGCATCGTGCCGACCGATACCTCGCGCCCGTCGAGGAACGATTCGATCAGGATCTCGTTGTCCTCCTTGTAGGCGCACTCGAGAGCGGCGGGCAGTTCCTCCTTCTTATAGACTTTCGTGATGCCGAAGGACGACCCGGCGCGGTTCGGTTTGACAAAGCAAGGCAGCCCTACCTCACGCACGATGGCGTCGGCATCGACCGGATCGCCCTGGGTCATGAACACCGATTTGGCCGTAGGGATGCCGTACTGCCGCACCACGGCGATGCATTCGCGCTTGTTGAAGGTCAGGGCCGATTCGAAATGCCCGCACGAGGTATGGCGGATACCCAGCAGCTCGAAATAAGCCTGCAACAGGCCGTTTTCCCCCGGGTTGCCGTGGATGGCGTTGAACACGGCGTCGAAACGGATCTTCTCGCCGTCTACCGTCACGGTGAAATCGTTCTTGTCCACCGGATAGCGTTCCTCCAGGTCGTTGATATAGAACCACCCCTGGCGCGAGATGTCGATGGGATACAGGTTGTACTTTTCCCGGTCGAGATGGCGATACACCACCCCGCCCGACTGAAGGGAGATCAGACGTTCGGACGAATATCCCCCCATGACGATGGCTATGTTCTTTTTCACCTTTGTATTTTCCTGCTTTGACAAGGAATTCGTTTCGAGGTGCAAAGTTAGGCTTTTGCGCGAAGAAACGGAATGCCCGCAGGGGTTTATTTCCGCAAAAAAAACTACATTTGTGCGTTCCCTCGGCAGGGAAACCGGACGAAGGTTTCCCCCGGGAGCTTTCCTGCAAATAACGATGGCAAAAAAGAGAAACGCACTGGATTACTTCCTTTTGTGGATTAAAGGGATCGCCATGGGTACGGCCAACAAGGTACCCGGGGTATCCGGCGGGACGGTGGCCTTTGTCATCGGGTTTTACGAGGAGTTCATCTTTTCCCTGCAACGCATCAACCGACGCTCGCTCAAATGGCTGCTTTACGGCCACGTGCGCAGTTTCTTCCGCTACACCAACATGTGGTTCCTGCTGTGCATCCTGGGCGGGACGATCACCAGTTTCTTTTCCGTATCGCTGCTGATCGACTACCTGATCGAACATTTCAGCGTCCAGGTGTGGGCCGTATTTTTCGGGATGGTCCTGGGCAGTCTCCTGCACCTGATCAAGAAATACGACTCCTGGCGGGGCGGCACCGTGCGGATGATGCTTCTGGGACTGTTCATCGGCCTGTCGGTAACGATGCTGGACTACCGTTCGGGATCGGACAACATGGCGGTGATCTTCCTCTGCGGAGTGATCAGCGTATGCGGGATGACCCTCCCGGGGCTTTCCGGCTCGTTCCTGCTGATGGTCATCGGCAATTACAAGCTCCTGATGGTCGATTCGGTCAATGCCGTGTTCTTCGCCGCCGAAAAGATGCTGCACGGAGACTATTCGGCTCTCTACGATGTGGAACAGATGCACCTGATCAAGATCTGCGGCGTGTTTACCGCCGGGACACTCATCGGCGTGGTGATCTTCTCGCACATCCTGGGCTATCTGCTCAAACACTTCCGGGCCAATGTCATTGCGCTGATCATCGGTTTTATCGGCGGTTCGCTGAGCATCATGTGGCCCTGGAAAAACAGCCTGTATGACCGCACTCTGGTCGATGGGGTCCCTCAGGACATCGTCATCGGGTTCGACCACTACCTGCCCGCCCTGAACCAACCCGGCACGTGGATCGCCGTGGCATTCGTCCTGCTGGGATTTTGGGGGACGGTCAAAATGGAAACTTACAGCGAAAGAAAACGCGCCATCGCCGCCGGCACGCCGGTGGTCAAAAAGCCCAAGCGAAACAAATGAAAAAATACGGACTCATCGGGAGAAACATCTCCTATTCCTTTTCCAAAAAATACTTTGAGAACAAGTTCCGCGCCGAAAACCTGCCCGACTGTTCCTACGACATCTTCGACCTGGAATCCATCGACGAGCTGCGCAACATCCTTGCCGACAAGCAGATCCGGGGACTGAACGTAACCATCCCCTACAAGCGGGCCGTGATGGATTTCCTGGACGAGGTCGATCCGCAGGCCACGGAAGTCGGCGCGGTAAACACCGTAAAGGTGCATCCCAACGGGCACCTTTCGGGACACAACAGCGACGTGTACGGTTTTCGCCAAGCCCTTGTCCCCTTTCTGGAACCGCACCACGAACGGGCGCTCATCCTGGGCACAGGAGGCGCTTCGGATGCGGTAGCCTACGTACTGCGCCATCTGGGCATCGAGTATTATTTCGTATCGCGGCAAAAACGGGAAGGCCGCTACCTTACCTACGGTGAACTGACCGAGGTGCATGTAAAGACCTGCCCGCTGATCGTCAACGCAACCCCGCTGGGCACCTTCCCCCACGTGGATACTTGCCCGGACATCCCCTACGGCGGATTGGACGAGCGCAACCTGCTTTTCGACCTGGTGTACAACCCTCCCGACACCCTGTTCATGAAAAAAGGCCGGGAACACGGCGCCGCAGTATGCTGCGGGGCGACCATGCTGGAACTCCAGGCCGAAAAATCCTGGGAGATCTGGCAATAAAGCCGGCCGACCTATCCGATAGTTCCCACCCTACAGGATGCTCCCTCGGCTACGCCAACTCCGAAAACTTGCGTTTTCACGTTTACCCTGCGCTCGCCTTTCACTATATTTCCATAATATAGGATGCTCCCTCGGCTACGCCAACTCCGAAAACTTGCGTTTTCACGTTTACCCTGCGCTCGCCTTTCACCATATTTTCATAATATAGGATGCGGCTCGGTCCCGCCAACTCCGAAAACTTCATTTTCGATTTGGCGCTGCGCTCGCCTTTCACTATATTTCCATAATATAGGATGCGGCTCGGCCACGCCAACTCCGAAAACTTCATTTTCGATTTGGCGCTGCGCTCGCCTTTTACTATATTTGTCCTTTCGCAAATTTTTCATACCCATCATAAAATGACCTCAGAGAACACCGAAAAAGACAACCTGCTTGCCCCGCAAGCAGAAGGACAAATGCCGAGCCGCCCGCAAACCGCGGCCGTAAACGATCAGACGCCGGCAGAACAACTCGCTCAAAAAGAGGAGATTACTGTACAAACCTCCGCCGAACAACCTGCCGAAGAAGAAACTCCCCTCGCGGCCGAACAACCCGCCGAGGAAGAATCCACGACCGCTGCCGCACAGACTTCCGTGCCGGACGCTCCTGTGTCCGACCAGCAGTCCGCCGAAGAAAAGCATCCGGCCAAGGATTACAGCCAGCTCTCCCCCGACGAACTGGTCGCCGAACTCGATACCCTGCTCAAGGAACAACCCATCCAACATATCGGCCGTCAGGCCCGAAGCCTCCGCGAGGCCTTCGATGCACAAGTGGCTTCGCGCGCCAAAACCGAATCCGAAGGCGAAGAAAACCCTTCTCCGGAAAAACCTTCCGAAACGGAACAAGCACTGGCCAAAGCTCGGGAACATTTCGATGCCTTGTGGACGGACTACCGTAAAAAACGCGAACAATTTGCCGCTCAAATGGCGGTCGAACAAAAAGCCAACCTCGAAGAACGCCTGGCGCTGATCGAAGAGTTGAAAAACCTGATCGAAAAGGAAGAAAATGCCTCGATCCGGGAATTCCACAACATCCAGGCCCGCTGGCGCAAATGCGGCATGGTGCCCCGCGAACAGTCCTCCGCCGTGTGGCAGACCTACCAGCACCACGTGGAGCGCTTTTTCGACTACTTGAAACTCAACCGTGAATTCCGCGACATGGAATTCGAACGCAACCTGGCCGAGAAAAACAAGATCATCGCCCGCGCCGAAGAGTTGATGAACGAACCTTCGGTCAAAAAAGCGTTCGAGGAGTTGCAAATGCTCCATCGGCTGTGGAAAGAAGAAACCGGCCCTGTCGCCGCCGACCAGCGGGAAGCCGTTTGGGAGCGCTTCAGCGCCGCTACCCGCGCCATCCACGAACGCCGCCATCAGTTCCTGCGCCAACAGAAAGAAATCCTCAAGGCCAACCTGGAAGCTAAACTGGCCGTTTGCCAAAAGATCGAAGATTTGGCCGCCCAGGGGGCTTCTTCGCACGACGGATGGCAAAAAAAGATGGCCGAAGTGGAAGCGCTCAAGGAACAATTCAAGGCGATCGGGATCGTCCCCGAGAACCGCAACAGCGAAATATGGGATCGCTTCAAGGAGGTAAACCGGAAGTTCAACCAAGCCAAAAACGCGTACTACAAGGAGCTGAAACGCTCCCAGATGTCCAATCTGGAAAAGAAAACCCGCTTGGTAGAACAAGCCGAGGCTCTGAAGGATTCCACCGATTGGACCGAAACCGCTGCCGCTCTCAAATCGCTCCAGGCACAATGGAAAGAAATCGGTCATGTGCCGCGCCAGAAATCGGACGACCTGTGGGCCCGATTCCGTGCAGCGTGCAACTATTTCTTTGAAAATATGGGCGCTCAACGTAAAAACGGGGATGCCCAGATGCAGGCCAACCTCGAACAAAAGGAGCAGTTGCTGGCACAAGCCGAAGCTTTTGCCCCGGGCGAAGATCCGAATGCGGATATCGAAACCCTCAAGGCGCTTTCGTCTGCTTGGCGGGCTGCCGGTCGTGTGCCCTATGCGGCCCGACGCATCGAAGACAAATTCAATGCACTGATCGACAGTTATTTCGAAAAACTCAAGGTAAGCCGCAACGACATCGCCATGATCCATTTCAAAGACAAGGTGGATCAATTGGCCGCCGAAGGCAACAAACAGAAATTCTATGCCGAAATGGACTTTGTACGGCGCAAGATCGACGAAATCACCCGCGAAGTGCAACGGTTGAAGAACAACATCGAGTTTTTCTCGTCGGCTTCGACCGACAATCCGCTGGTACGGGAAGTGAACAGAAACATCGAACGTAAGTCCCAAGCCCTGGAACAGTGGAAAGAAAAATTGGCTTACATGCGCCAGATCCAACTCTAACCGCTCGATAAGAAAGAAATCTAAAAAACTCTTTTCAACGGCTGGCGGAAATCCATACTGCCAGCCGTTTTTATGTTTCCGCATTTTCTTCCCTACTGAAAAAGTTTTCGGCAGGATTGTTTTGCTTTTCTGCAAAAAAGCCTATCTTTGCTCATCGAAAACGGGGATGTAGCTCAGTTGGCTAGAGCGCTTGCATGGCATGCAAGAGGTCGTCGGTTCGAGCCCGATCTTCTCCACAAAAAAGTCCGCACTCCTTCGGAGTGCGGACTTTTTCTTTGCCCCTTTTTCTTTGGGGAACCCGCTTTCGCTCAAATATTGAACACCGCCGTAAGTTGCGGACAGAAATAATTCTGCCCCGTGGCAAAGGTATCGGACCACTCGAACGAGCATTTCAAGCCGAAATGAGCCCCCAAAGTAAACTGGGAAATGCCCTCCAGACTTACTCCCGTAATGGCATTCTGCGAAAGGCTGTGGGGCAAGGTTGCCTGCAGGGTGAATTTCCAGACATCTTCCACGATCCAAACCCCTCCGTTGATCTTGTATTTGAAATACGGCGAACGATCCGCATCGATGTAATTGAGGCTCCGGTCGGAACTATACCGAAACTCGCCGTACACCGAGAAACGGCCGAAAGAATAACTGCTGCCCACCCCTGTAAAAAACGTCAAATGGCTGGTTGCCTCCCGATTCAAATCGAGTTCCACATCGGCAAAAAACTGGAGGTATTTCAACAACGGCATCGAAAAATACACCTCGGCAGCCATTCCCCGATAGCCCGTCCACTCGGAACCCACTTTCCGGTTGTTATGCACCGAACGGATCGAAGGCGAAAGCAGATACTGTCTCTCTTTCCCGAAATTCCAATTCAAGCACACTCCGACTTTCGTTTCCACCACGCGGGAATTCTCCCCCGCATCCGCCTCCTGTGCAAATACACCCAATGAAAGCACGGTAAAAAATAAAGAAATTATGCATTTCCTCATAGCTGCCTATTTTCTGCAATATTAATAAAATAAATGATTTTTCCCGCTCTTTCATCTGACATACCCCATCAGTACACTTCGGACTACACAAGCACCCAATTCCTTTACATCCGGAATACCAGCATTTTACAAGCATTCCGGCCGTATCCCCCCCCCAGCCGCACAGAAGTTGTCATTCTTGAAGTTTTGAGAAAAAGGAGGATCGGGGGCTGGGCGGGGAGGGACAGGCATAAAAA
>ERZ856578.606-NODE-606-length-73258-cov-18.298192_pt1 | contig 73258 bp, 61 predicted proteins | sample MGYA00514384_ERZ856578 | MGnify/ENA primary metagenome ERZ856578 (study PRJEB29103, sample SAMN06111958) | human gut metagenome | biome: human gut; feature: ankylosing spondylitis patient; material: healthy_person | host: Homo sapiens | place: China:Hangzhou... | reverse complement strand
AGCGGAAAACGAGACTCGAACTCGCGACCCTAACCTTGGCAAGGTTATGCTCTACCAACTGAGCTATTTCCGCGTTTGCGGTTGCAAAGGTAGATATTTTCTCTAAACCTGCAAACATTCCGGCTATTTTTTTCGCGAAGAAAAGTACACGTCTATCCCTGTATACACGGCAGTTTTTTGATTATCAGCTCATTCTATCCCGATAATCTTCATAAAAAAATTGCCTGAATATTTCCACTTTCCCTTCTTTTGTCCACATTGCGATGGCAGGATGGTGGATTCCATTGAACATATTTGTTTTTACCATCGTGTAGTGAATCATATCTTCGAAGACAATCCGTTCGCCAATCTGCAGCTCATGATCGAAACTCCAGTCGCCCATATAATCGCCGCTCAGACACGAATTACCGCCCAGGCGATAGACATGACAGCCACCATTATTTCCCATTTCAGCACCACGCACGGCAGGCTGGTAAGGCATTTCCAGACAGTCGGGCATATGACAGGTAAAACTTACATTAAGAATGGCGGTACGGATGCCACGGCTTTCCACAATATCCACTACTTGGGAAGTCAGCACACCGGTCTGCCAGGTGAAAGCCGAGCCGGGTTCCAGGATAATGCGCAAGTGCGGGTGACGGGCACGTAGGCCTTGCAGCAGTTGAATAAGATGCTCCACATCATAGTCTTTGCGTGTCATCAGATGGCCGCCGCCCAGGTTCAGCCATTTGATTTGCGGAAACCAGCGGGAGAATTTTTCTTCCAGGTGTTGCAGCGTCCGTTCCAGTTCATAGGAAGAGGACTCGCAATGGCAATGGCAATGAAAGCCGTCAATACCTTTCGGGAGGGTTTCAGTCAATAAATCCGCCGTTATGCCGAAACGGGTGCCGGGAGCGCAGGGATTATAAAGTTCAGTCTCTACTTCCGAATATTCAGGATTGATGCGGATGCCACAGGAGATACCGCTCCCCTCTCTCAGCACCGCAGGATAAAAGCGGCAGAACTGCGACAGCGAGTTAAAAGTGATATGGCTGCTACAACGCATGATTTCCGGAAAATCAGCTTCCGTATAGGCCGGAGAATAAGTATGCGCCTTACTACCGAATTCTTCCAGTGCCAGGCGCGCCTCGTAAACGGAACTTGCCGTGGAATGGTCAATATATTCTCTGAATATGGGAAACGAACGCCACATGGCAAACGACTTGAATGCCAGGATAATTTCTACTCCGGCACGGTCGGCAACGCTTTTTATAAGGGCGAGGTTCTTTCTCAGCAATTCCTCCTCCATGATGTAGCACGGAGAGGGGAAACAATTGAAATCTATCATAAATAGTATTTTTTCATTTAACCGATAATCTTAAAACGGGCAAAGCGCAATAAAAGTTGCTTGTCGCCCGCATTCTTGAAATGAATAGTCGCTTTGGCATTATCGCCATTGCCTTCTACCTTCATCACTTCTCCCAGTCCAAAACGTTCGTGCTCGATAAGCTGTCCCGGCTGCACAGCCATTGCCGAAGCGGAAGACGGCGCGGCAGGTGACGCGGACGGAGTCACCCGTTTCAGATTGCGCGGCACGCTCGGAGCAATAATCTGTTGCTTGGGACGCTGGGGAGTTTCCTTTCCAGCGTTATACGACGCTTCCTTCCCAGCATTATACAATGACTCGCGGGTATGAGGCGAACGAGAGAACCCGCTACTATTTTCCCTGCGGAAATGTACTGCCTCTCCATCAATCTTACTGCCCAGCCCCGCATCCTGGGGCAAGCGCAGGAAGCGGATATCAATGTCTTTCAGAAAACGGCTGGGACTGCCGAATTCCATTTTTCCATAGCGGAAACGGGTGCGGGCATACGAAAGGAAACAATGCTCCTCTGCACGCGTAATGGCCACATAGAACAAACGCCTCTCCTCCTCCAACGCACGGGGAGAATCTCCCACCATACCGCTGGGGAAAAGATTTTCTTCCATTCCCACCACAAATACATTTCTAAATTCCAGTCCTTTGGCAGAATGGACGGTCATAAGCGTTATTTTCTCATCATCCTCATTGTCCGAATCCTGGTCAGTCAGCAATGATACTTCCGATAAAAAGTCTGTCAGTGAAATATTAGGATTACCCTCTTCCAAGCGCAAAGCACAGAAATCGCTCATGCCATTCACTAATTCCTCAATATTCTCTTTACGGCTCAGGTTCTCCGGCGAATTGTCCTGGCAGACGTCATTAATAATGCCGGATTGACGGATAATCTCCGTACCAATCTCATAGGCATTCTTCTCCATTACCCCTTCTATAAATCCACCGATCAGGTCACGGAAGCCCTGCAGTTTAGAGTGCGTGCCTTTATTTAAATTCAATCCATACGTCAGCGGCTCACAGAGCACAGCCCAAAGACTGATATTATTTTCCGTAGCAGCGGTGATAATTTTGCCTACCGTCGTATCTCCAATGCCACGTGCCGGATAATTAATAATACGCTTGAACGCTTCCTCATCATTAGGATTTACCACCAGACGGAAGTAAGCTATCACATCCTTTATTTCTTTGCGCTGATAAAAAGACAAACCGCCATAAATGCGATAAGGCATACCCCGCTTACGCATAGCTTCTTCAAACACACGGCTTTGCGCATTGGTACGATAAAGTATGGCGAAATCCGAATAGGCGTAATGCTCCGAACGGCGCAACTCAGCAATCTTATTGACTACAATATCCCCTTCTTCCACATCACTGTATGCCTGAAACACGCCAATGGCCTCCCCTTTCTCCTTTTCAGAGAAGACTTCCTTACGTATCTGTCTCTCATTCTTTTCAATCAAACTGTTGGCAGCGCAGACAATGGTTTGCGTAGACCGATAGTTCTGCTCCAGCTTGAATACTTTCGTATTGGGGTACACTTTTGTAAAATACAATATATTGTCAATATCCGCCCCCCGGAAAGAATAGATACTCTGCGCATCATCTCCTACCACACACACGTGCTGATGATCCTTTGCCAACTGCAACACAATACTGTGCTGTGCATAGTTGGTATCCTGATACTCATCTACCAGAATATACCGGAACTGATCCTGATAACGTGCCAGCACTTCAGGATGATCTCTGAAGAGAATAAAAGTATAAAAGAGTAAATCATCAAAATCCATCGCGTCCGCCTGCCTGCAACGATCCCAATAACGATGGTAAATATCCCGGATAGCAGGCATCTTGGCGGCACAATCCCCTTCATAAGCCTCCTTGTTGGCAGCATATCCCGCAGGGGACACCAGATGGTTTTTCGCATTGGAGATGCGCGCCTGCACACTGCCCGGCTTATACACTTTCTCATCCAGCCCCATCTCCTTAATGATAGAGCGCACCAGACTCTTGCTGTCCGCCGTATCATAGATAGTAAACTGCGAGGTAAAGCCGATGCTCGCAGCTTCCGCATGCAGGATGCGCAGGAAGATAGAGTGGAATGTACCCATCCACAAATGACGTGCCCGCTGTTCTCCCACCTGCCGGGCAATACGTTCTTTCATCTCACGGGCGGCCTTGTTGGTAAAAGTCAGAGCCAGGATATTCCAGGGCTGATAATCATTTTCCAGCAAATAGGCTATTTTATAGGTCAGCACCCGTGTCTTCCCGGAACCTGCACCGGCTATCACCAGCGACGGACCCTCGTTGTAGAGCACTGCAGCGCGCTGTCCTTCATTCAATTCTTCGATATAATTCGTATTCATGTATGCAAAATTAAAAGAATCTTTTTATATTTGTACAATGTTATTCTAACTAAAATCACAGAGAACTATGGAACAAATTAAAAATATGCGACTTTATATTTCTTTTATGTGCCTGTTGGCATTCTTGTGCGCCTCACCTGCAATGGCGCAAAAGCAGAGTAAAGTAGAAAAACTCTTGAAGTTTCTGGTAAACAACGAGAATGACAAGTTCACAAAAAACCGTGACAAATTAGACACAGAAACCGCAACCGCCTTTGAAGCGGAAATCAAGCTGATCGACCTGTGCGACCAGATATGGAACCAGCAGGAAGTAACCGTAGCTAAGGATTATTTCCAGGCTTATGTAGATGCCACCAAAGGGAGTTTCCTCTCCATTTGCCAGGAAGCCGGCGTAGATCCCGGCGCTATCCGCAAACGTATGGAGAGCAGCATCAGTGCCATTCTGGATGAATATCCCAACAAGCTGGTCTATTCCGGCACATTGGTAGAAGCCGTCAAAGCATCCGGATACGAATTATCCGATGAAGTCAGGAAGCATCTGTTTGATGTGCATGAAGAGGAATTGTGGAAAGACTTCGTGCGCAACAAGAACATTCAGAAATGCGAAAAATATCTGACTGAGTATGCAGATGGCAAGTATAAAGCAGAAGCCATGATAGAATACAATCGTCTGTTGTTCCAAACCGTACAGAAATCACCATCCGCCAGCAATTTTAAGAGATTCTTTGATCATGACCGTCTCAATACATTCTTCGACGGACGTTCCAAGCGGGAGTCCATGGCGCAAGCCCTCTCCCTCTACGACGATTATCTTTACGGAAATATCTGCAAAGCGCAGGCCATCGCTTCCATCAAGCAAGCCATTGCGGAATACGAACAGGCTTCTTATCTGAGCCCGTCCGACAAGAAATATACGAATACATTGGAGTACAAAAAAGACAGTATCGACTATGAGACTTTGAAGCTGGAAGTGAATTCCCCAAGCAAACTGGGGCTCATCAAAGAGTATCTCCAGACTCATAAATACAAGGAATTCCGCGATAAAGCCAATAAGCTGCGTGTGCCTTTCGAGCAACAACTGGTGTGGAGCAACCCCACCGTCATCCAGTCCTACAGCCGCGGACTCCTGATGAAGTCCAACGAAATGAAAGATGGAAAGAATACTCAAAAGACCTACACGTATGACGAGAATGGAAGGCTGGTAAGCATCAAGGAGGTTATAGAAGATAAAGGAACCACCACCCTGCAGACCAACTTCCTCTACAACCCGCAAGGCAATTGCGTAGAAGAGGTGCAGGTGAACCAAAGAGGCATGAAGGAGGTTTATAAGCGCCTCCGCACTTTCAGCACGCTGGGCATAGTGCTTACCGATTCCACTTTCCACCAGAACGGAAAACTGACCGTGAGAAAATATCATCCGCAACTCAATCTTCCGACGGAAGAAACAAACTATGAGAAGAATGTTCCGGTATCCTCCGTTGCCAACCAATACGGCAAGAACGGGCAGATAGTGAAACGGGAGGAAACTTTCCCGCTGATGAAAGACCCGCTTCCTACCCAGGTGAGCAAACAAACCGACGTGTACGAGTACGACCCTTACGGCTACCTGACTAAGATTACGTTTGAAAAGACCCTTGTCAACAGTGAAAAGACCAGCGGTTCGCTCATCTTCCTGTATGATGAGTTCGGCAACCAGATAGACAGTAATGCTTATTATGAATATGACAGCACCGGACGGTGGATACAGAAAACTGACCGGGGAGATGCCAAGAATACAGAGAAAATACAAGTAATTTATCAATAGGATGTCGAATTAGAACAACGACTCCCCTTTATGATGCAAATAAAAAAGCTGCCCATTGTGTGGCAGCTTTTCTATTTTTCTTCTTTCTCTACGCCAAGCGTTGGGCAATCTCCTGAATGGAGAAGGAACCGTCCAAAACACGTACCTGAATCTTTCCGTGCAACAAGTTGAAGAAGAAATCAGCCACTTTCTCCGGAATGATTTCACAGAGTTCCCCATTTGCACCGACTCCCAGGTCATAGGTTTTCAGCAACTGGCTTCCCAATGCAGTAGCCCCTATCAGGAAGTGATTCCGCAGCTTATCCACATTGACCAAATCGGCAGCCAACACTTTTCCCACTACCGAATAACAATGCACCAACACTTTCTCATCTCCTTCAAAAAGCTGGGATTCCTGTTCGTCGGAGTAAGTGTTCATCTCTATGATACCTGTATTCTCCATCTCGGGGGTTCCTGCATAAAGGGCGCCCAAGTCCGCCAGACTCAGATTGAACAGACGGGTCTCGCTCATGACCTGCATCTCTTCGCCACTGAAAGCACTGGGCAACAGTAGCTTTATATCTCCGCTCACCGATACCTGCTTTGCATTGAAAGTCCCTACAATACAGTCTTTCATATTCAGTTTGGCCGTAGCGAAAACACCGCCCAGCACAATACAGTCTTCCAGTATGACCTCATCCGCAAATATGCTTCCGGCAACAAAAGTATTGCACAACTTGACTGTCTTTCCGTTAATGTCAGCCATGAACATCAGACGGCAATCACGGGCATACGACACCAACGAGTCCGAGGTAGCCACCGTCTTACGCAGGATAATGTTCCCTTTCGCATTATTACTGATATGGAACTCCAGTTTGGTGAACACCGCACCGCGTATTTCCACATCCCCATTTTGTATTTCCAGCTTGCGGGCATATACAGCCCCTTCTACGATAGTATCATTTTGTATCAGCACATCCCTCTCCAACTCAGCGGATGTGCGGGGGAGAATAGAACCTTTTACCAGGTTTTCACTTAATATCACTCCATTCTCCAGACTTATCACTTTCAATTCTTTCATAACTTTACTTCTATTTTATAGAACACAAGTAACGGCATCTCACGATAAAAAATCTCCGGCAAGTTTCCTCATCATCCCGGCTACCCGCTTGTCGTGTTCCGAAGAACCTAATCTTTGAATCTCTCTCTCCAGATGTTTTCCGATGCGCTGCTTATCCTCTTGCGTCATGGCAGGTATGGATGCTTGCTGAACATTCTGACGTACTTTCCAGTCATTGACTCCCATACGTGCGGTTTGCTCATTCATCACGATCTCAGTTTCTTTTCCGCCACCGACACCGCTCTTCTCAACAACAACAACCGGCAACATCCAACGGGCATTTCTGCATCCGCCAATCAGCACATGTTCTATATGACTGGCCAGTTGCTTTTGTCCGAGCAAGTATTGCTTGGCACTCTCTATCAATCCGGCAGCCCGCTGCTTCACTGTGATAGCAGAAATATGTGCCTGTACATCCAACTGCTCTTTATGCCCCACCAATGCCATTGCCGAAAGAGAAGAGTCCGTGTTGCGCAGCTGTTCCTTACTGCTGCTTTCTACAAAACGGAAGCAAGGTTCCATCAGCATGTGGATGCGTTGCAGCAATTCACGGTCCAGATTCTCAAAGACACCGGAATAGCGGGTGGTCAGGATGTCATAATCATCTTCCATCACCGATTTACGGTTGGCCAGCTCTTCGGACTGAGACTGCAACTCGCTATATACGGCTTCTACATTGGAACATTCCTCCATGTTCTGTATATCCAGGCTGGCGGTTATATATCCCAGAAAACCTTTAGATATACGTTTGCCAATCTGCTGCGTGCTGGCTATCTTATGGGCAACCTCGGCCGCATTGCACGCCACAACAGAGTTGCGCAAACTCTCGATGTGCTTGCTGCAATCCTGTACGCTGCTATTATAAGGATGGTCGTCTATCTCCAGATAGATATCAATCGGTTCTTCCAGAACAACGGTCTTGGAAGCTGACTTATCGCCTACGGTAAGTGTCACAGTTTCACTTTTCCGTATCACGTCATGCAGGATATGTCTTCGTCCTCCCATAATCAGCCCTCCTTCGTGTTAAGCCAGGTTTCATTCCGGGCTATGAGTTTCTTCATGTTCTCTTTCACCCTTTCACTAAGGTCGGAAGTTGCAATCAGGCGCTCAAGCTTCCCGGCCACCATCCGCTGAGACTCCATCGAGATGTTTTCCCATCCGCTGCTTTCAATCTTACGCTCCATGCCTTCACGTATCTTCATGCAGGAGTGTTGACCGATAAGTTGCTCCAATCCCGAAGGTAGTTTAGTTTCCATAACTTCTCCCGCATCTCCCCGTTTCACCAACAAGATGGCCGGTAAATATCGAAGGACGGATTTGCCAACAAACGAATTCAACTTGATTTTTTGCATCTTGGCACTCTGCTGTTTGCAGGTGGTGAGGAAGTTGGTCATTTGTGCAATCAAAGCTTGCGCATTGTGCTTGACGTGTGCGGCGGCAATAGCCTGAGAAGTGGACAAAGATTCGGTTTGGTTGACCGGTACAGAAGCTATCTGATAGTAGACGCGGTTCAGGGTGTGCGTTATGTCCTGCTCACAAAAGCGAATGACGGGTTTATCCAGCTCATGAATACGATTGTGAAGAGCTGTGTCCAGTCCTCTGAACAGTTTGGAATAACGCCCTGTCAAAATCACAAAGTCATCATCCATTCTCTTTTTCAAATCAAGCAATGCGCGCCCCTGCTCCTCCAGCTCAGAGAAATACGCATTCACAGCGCTCAATGCCGTAGCATTTTTCTGTTCTATCTGCGAAGCGACCAGTGAGAAGAAGCCTTTATTCAGCCTTTTGCATAGTTTGTTCGTAGCATCCCTCTCAGCGGCTATGACTGCTGCCTCCATAGCAACAACTGCTGTAGTGACCCCACTGACCTTATCAGATACGGTATCTATCTTATTGGCCATGTCGCGGGTATCGACTGTAACATCATATTTTGCCATAATCTTTAATTTTCAAATTTATGAATGCTATTTATCTTTTTCAAGATCACTTAAATCGTCCAAATCATCCAGATCGCTCAAGTCATCCAGGTCGTCCAGACCACTCAAATCATCCATTTCATCCGAAACTTCAGGAGTTGCAGGGGTTTCGGGGATAACAGGAGCTTCGGAAGCAACAGGAACTTCTGAAACAACAGGAGCTCCGGAAACAACAGGAGTCTCAGATTCTTTCGGAACTTCCGCTTCCTCTGAAGTCTCTGACATTTCAGGCTTTGCCGCTTCTACATCAGGGCTCATTCTGATTGTTTTTTCAGCTTCTTCCATATGTTGGGGAGCATACACCGAATATTCCATCGCGTCGCTATCATCCACCAGTTCAGCATGATGATCCAACGTTGCCTCCTGGCTGTTTTCTGCAATTTCCTGCAAGGAATCGGTAGCTACCCGCGCTATATCCAAAGACATATACTCTTCCACACATTCTTCAACGGCAGGAGCCGGCGGCATATTGGAAGCAAATGCATAGAATGGATTGATACTTGCCAAAGGACGGCGCCGGTCATCCAACAGGGCTACATTATCATTGGCGTCCACTATTTTCTTTGCCATTCCGTCACGAAGGCTGGCATCGAAATACTCAATATATCCATATTCTTTAGCCTTCTTATTAATATCACCCTGCAAAAACTTCATGTATTCTTTAAACTCTTCCTGAATTTGCTTGAAGTCATCGGACTGCTCGGCAAACTGTTTCGCATTTTTGCCCAACTGATCTACTTCTTCCAACTCCTGGGTATCTCCATCCATCATCTGTTGCAGCATGCGGGATTTCATCCGGTCGAGACGTTCAAAGGTGGATTGCGCGGCAAGAAGCTTTGTCAGATTACTACGCATGATGTTGATGAGGTCGTCACCCGAAGTCCGGTTACGTCCGTAGAAGTCCTGGGTTTCACGATGCCACTGGTTCAGATAATCACGCTTCTGATTATCAATGTCATTGTAGATATCCAAACGGTTCAGGCGTGTCTCTGCCAACAGGTTTTGCACGATAGGCGCCACAATTTCCTCTTGTATCTGACTGATACCATAAGGCATTGTCGTGCGGCTGCCGTCTTCTGCAACCCATGAATGGTCTTTCATGTCATAACGCACACGCGAACTTTCTTTCAGTTGGAAAGGTGTATAGTTCTCAACCGTATCGCGAAAGTTAAAGTTTGTCTGGCGGATTTTCTCCAGTTCATCCTTTTCCAGCTTCGGCGAATAATGGTTATGGGACGTTTTCAGGATAGTAAACAATAACTGATTGGAGCTATCCACCAGTGAATTAGTCGATTTTACCTTTGCTGCAGCGATGGTCTGCACAGCATACCCCACATTTGAAATCAAACGGCGTAATACATCTTCAAATTGCTCGCTCTGGTCGGACAGAGAACGGCGCATGGCATTCAGTGAATTAAATTGTTCTATTTCCTTATCATACGCTGCCGTATCGAATACATTCAGCACAGGCGCTCCCGATGGGTTGGCCGTACCATATTCATTCAAATAAGAAATGACAGGCGAATCAGGAGGGATTACAGGCATTCCCACAGAAACCGTATGCAAGTCAGACAGGTAATAAGCACTGTCGCGCAGATTACGATCCATACGTCCAAAGTAGTCATAGAACTTCACTTTAGGTATAGATGTTGAATAATCTTCTGTAGAAACCTCTTCCACTCCCTTGCTTTCTTCTACCAAAGGAGCAGTGGTAGAGAGTTCGTCCAGTTCCCGCAGTTTTTCTGAAAGTGCTCCCTGGTTATTGACTAATTGCAGTTCGAAGTTCTGTACCGGGCTGTTTCCCGTATGGTCGATTACAAAACTCTTATTCTCAAAAGGAACCTGACTGGCAACAGGAACATAAACCACTCCCATCTTCTCAATCTTATAGTCCCTGAATATCTGTTGATACTTATTCTCCAACTCTTTCAGGTCCACCCCGACATCTTCTATCGATTTACCGCTGGACTTAAACATCTTATAGTTTTTTATTCCCCAATAGAGGCCTCCCACGGCAATGGCAATACTAAGCCATCCTATCACCGCTATCAATGCAAGTCCGACAACAAGAATTCCAATTCCCACATACATTTGCGTCTGGGCTTTTTTCTTGCCCGCAGCATTGAGCGTAAGTGAATTCTTTAATTCTCCCATCTCCTTTTCCAATTCTTCCTCTTGCGACACTATCTTTTCCGCCGCATCTTTATAAAAATCAAAAAGGATTTTCGCTTGATCCTGATACAAGTCTTGCGAAGAAGAAAAAACCTTTCCTTTCATACCTGATATGTTTTTTATAGTAAATAAATAAAATAAGATCTGCGTTTCTAATTGTATCCTAATTCCAGCAGTTTGCGTTCAGCCAGCGCAAAGCCCTTCGCCTTGGATTTCCGATACCACATAACGGCCTCAAAGATATCGATGCCAACCCCTTTTCCCGTTTCATACATGAGGCCGAGGCAATACTGCGCTTCTGCATTTCCGGCATTGGCCAAAGAGTGATAAATATCGAATGCTTTCTTGTAGTCACCATTTTGGGTTGCCTCTCTTGCTGCTTCCAGCGAATTGACCTGAACTTTCTTCTCTACCTTTGCCGGTTCTGCTTGCTGTTCCGGTTTATCTGCAGGAGTTTTTGTCTCGGGCTGAGGTTTAGATTTAGGCTGCTGCTCCGCTTTGGGCTCCTCCTTTTTCGGCTCGACAGCTTTAGGCGCAGGAGTCGTTTCCGGTGCAACGACCGGTGCAGTGGCTACAGTGTCTTCTGCCACAGCCGTTGTATCTGCTACAACAACCGGAGTGACAGGAGGTTGTTCAGACTTTGTTCTGGTTACAAAATACACACAGACTGCAACGAGAACTAACAGCACACAGCTACCTATTATATAAAGAGGTTTCTTGGATTTCTTTTGAACATCAGGAATATCTTCCTTTCTTTCGGGTTCATATTGTTTGATTTCAGGCTCAGGCTGTTTGATTTCGGAATCAGGCTGTTTTACTTCAGAGTCAAGTTGTTTCGCTTCCACTTCCGGTTCTTTCATTTCGGATTCCGTTGTTTCTGCTCCGATTTCCGACTGTTCTATTTCAGGTTCAACAGGTTGTACTTCCGGCTCAACAGTTTCAGCAACAGGCTCGCTTTGCTTAACTTCCGAATCATCCCCTACAACCTCAGGTTGGTCAGGCTCAACCTCTGTTCCAGAAGAGCCAACCTCAACTTCAGCCGACGTTACCTCCGATTGAATTGGTTCCGGGTCGGACACTATTAACTCGGTTTCGGGTTCAGCAGGTTCAACCTCAGGCACAATCTGTTCAGCTTGCCCTACATTCTCTTCCAAACGTTCCGAATCATCCTGTTGAGATTCAGCTTCTTCCTGCACAGGTATAGATTCCGGCACAGGTTGTTCTTGTTCAAAGTCATGCAAATCAGGTTCTGCTGCAATCAGCTCTATTTCCGGTATACTCTGTTCTACTTCCTCCAGCAATGATATCTCTACAGGAATATCCAACAACACAGGCTCCTTTCCTGCCTTCCTATAAAACGCGTCCAATACTCCCCGGATAACGCTAAAGTAATAAACCTCCTCCTTAAACAACGACGGATAATTCAAATATAGTTGTTCTGCTATTTTCCAATACGCATCTTTATCAGAAGTATTGTCACAAGCTGCAAACCATTCATTCGCCTCTTTCAATAAAGGCAAGAAGCGCAGATTAATCCTAAGCACCTTCAGTTTTAGCACATTCAGGAAGTTCGCTTCACACAAATCAGCATATTCATTCAGATACTTCACCAATTTAGGCACCTTATCGGTATAAGGTTTTATCTGGGTACGCAACTTGTTTATAGCCATCTGACAGGCCTCTCCATCAGCCTGGGGCTTCTTGAAGTTTTCGGCAAGTACAGCCCATTCCGGCGCTATCTTCTTTAAAAGAACATGCTCCGCATTTTTCTGAAGAGCAGTCCGCAAAAGCTGAAAACGCTCTGCATCTTTCAGGTTCAACACAAACTTCTGAGGAAGTAAGTCTTTCCTGATAGCCTCTAACATAGCTACCAGTGAAACATTGTCCACTTCCAAAGCAGCAGCAATCTTTTCGCATTCCCTCAAAGTGAAACGTCCGTCCCTCTCAATTATAATCCGACGAATTCTGGTTATCTCATCCAACAAATATGCTCTATCCATAATATCAAATTCATAAAAAGTCTCTAAAAATACATATTATTTTCACCAAAACAACTTTTTTTCCAACTTTTCCGCACGTACAGTTCTATTTATCACGGTTTTCCGTGACAACCCACATGACAACTTCAAAAAAGTTTTATTGATATGAAAGAACATTTGCAGCTTATCAAACGTTATATTAGCAGAAACATAATTCAAGACAAATTTATGAATACGTTATTAACATCTTTAATGCTTATAATTATGACTCACGAAATGCCTAAACTTCCGTATGCAAATAATGCATTGGAACCTGTAATCAGTCAGCAAACCATAGATTACCATTATGGTAAACACTTACAAACATACGTAAACAACCTCAATAACCTGGTTCCGGGTACAGAGTATGAAAACAAGGATTTAGTGACTATAGTAGCCACTGCACCGGATGGAGCTATATTCAATAATGCCGGACAAGTTCTGAACCATACCCTCTACTTCCTGCAATTCTCCCCGAAACCCGCCCACAGCGAACCTACCGGGAAATTGGCAGAGGCCATCAAACGTGACTTTGGAAGTTTTGATAACTTCAAAAAAGAATTTGCTGCCGCTTCTGTAGGATTGTTCGGCTCAGGTTGGGCTTGGTTGTCAGTAGATAAGAATGGCAAACTGCACATCACCAAAGAGGCTAACGGCAGCAATCCTGTACGTTCAGGTCTCACCCCGTTATTGGGCTTCGATGTTTGGGAACATGCTTATTATCTCGACTATCAAAACCGTCGTGCCGATCATGTAAATGCCCTTTGGGGAATCATTGATTGGGACGTAGTGGGCAGCCGAATGAAATAACAACAACATCATAAACTCTTTTTTAACGCACCTGCGGGAACAAGCACTCCCAAAGGTGCGTTTGTGTTTCCGGTTCTAACATATTTTAAAGAAAAACCTTTCACACTGAAAGCATTTATCATTAACTTTGCTAAACATAAACGTTTAACAAAAGAAATGAAGCTCATTGTAGTCACAACACCCACATTTTTTGTGGAAGAAGACAAGATTATCACGGCGCTTTTTGAAGAAGGGCTGGATATTCTGCATCTGAGGAAGCCGGAAACACCTGCTATGTATTCCGAGCGACTTCTGACGTTGATTCCCGAAAAATATCATAGACGAATTGTCACTCACGAACATTTCTACCTGAAAGAGGAATTCGACCTCATGGGCATTCATTTGAATACACGTAACCCGAACGAGCCGCACGACTATTCAGGTCACGTCAGTTGCACTTGCCATTCCGTAGAAGAAGTAAAAAGCAAAAAACATTTTTATGATTATGTTTTCATGAGTCCGGTGTATGATTGCATCACCAAACAAGGGACTCTTTCCGGTTACACACCCGAAGAATTGCGTGCAGCAGGAAAAGAAAGGATTATCGACACGAAAGTCATGGCTCTAGGAGGAATCACTCCCGACAACATTCTGGAAATAAAAGATTTCGGGTTTGGCGGTGCGGTTGTACTGGGCGACTTATGGAGTAAATTTAATGTCTGCACTGACCGGGATTATCTGGGCATCATCCGTCACTTTAAGAAACTAAAGGAAATGGCGGATTAAAGACCGGACTCTATCAATCAGAACTTCCCGTATTCTTTGTACTCTATTCCGGCAGGCAAAGTGAAGTAGAACGTAGAGCCTTCTCCTTTCTTTGATTCCACGCCAATACCACCACCATAATGCTCTACAATGGATTTTGTGATAGAGAGCCCTAAGCCTGTACCACGGATATTGTAGTTCATTTTCACAAAACGCTCAAAAATGGCCCGACGACTGTCTTCGTCAATGCCACATCCCGTATCAGCCACATAAAAATAAAAGTTATTATTGCTCAGACGACGATACCCAATCTTGACACTACCCTGTTCCGTAAACTTCAAGGCATTCTTTACCAAATTGTTGACCACCTGTGCAAAACGTATCCGGTCTATCATCAAACGGCATTGAGGCAACTTCTCTACAAACTCCAGCAGAATCCCCGATGGCCGAGGATGCGCATTCTCAACTGCACATATTTCATCAATCAGAGCATTCACATCTACATCCCCGTCATTATATTCTATCGTATTAGCTTCTATTTTCGAGAAATCCAACAGGTCATTAATCATCTGAACAAGAAAGTCCTTATTGTCATTAATCTCTTTCAGGAAAAACATACGCTCTTCCCTACTCAGATTGTCAGTCTCTGCAAGTATGTTCGTAAAACCTACAATGGCATTAAGCGGAGTACGTATTTCATGCGTCATGTTGGCGATAAAAGCATTCTTCAACTGATTGCTTTCTTCCGCCACTTCATTCAATTGTCGAAGAGTCTTCAAACGCTTGGTCTTGCTAATGGACACAATAATCATAATGACCAAAAGTAACAAAATAATTACTCCAAAACAAAGCAATAATATCTCATTTCTATGGATGAAATCTGTAGTGGCCAAAGCGTATAATGCGGAAAGGTCCGGCTTCATAAAGTTGGTTATTAAAAGATTATATAATCTAATGGCTTAAATGACGACAAATATACTAAAAAAAAACAAATAGTTGATTATTAGATACATGTTTTTCAAAAAAAGATAGGCTGCAAACCTATCTAAAAAAGGTTTACAGCCTATAAATATAGATTTTCAGAAGTATTTTACTTCAAGTCTTCAATAGCCGCCTGAGCCGCCGCAAGGCGTGCAATCGGCACTCTGAATGGGGAACAACTGACATAATTTAACCCTACCTTATGGCAGAATTTTACAGATGAGGGTTCACCACCATGTTCACCGCAAATACCGCATTTCAAGTCCGGACGGATAGCACGGCCTTTTTCTGTAGCCATACGTACCAACTGACCTACACCATTCTGGTCAAGCACCTGGAACGGATCTACTTTCAGAATCTTCTTTTCCAGATAAACCGGAAGGAACGAAGCGATATCGTCACGTGAATAACCGAATGTCATCTGTGTCAGGTCATTGGTACCGAATGAGAAGAACTCGGCAGAAGAAGCAATACGGTCAGCCGTCAATGCCGCACGAGGAATTTCGATCATTGTACCTACCTTGAAGTCAATACTGTCACCTAATTCTCCGAAGAGAGCAGCGGCTTCTTCACGGATTACTTTTTCCTGTTCTTTGAATTCATACAAGATACCGGTCAGCGGAACCATGATTTCCGGATGGGTTTCCACACCTTCCTTCTTCAGTTCCAAAGCTGCACCCAAGATGGCGCGTGTCTGCATCTGGGTGATTTCAGGATATGTATTACCTAAACGACATCCACGATGTCCCAGCATCGGATTATGTTCACAAAGCGATTCTACACGTTGCTGGATATATTGCAGGCTAACACCCATGGCATCTGCCATTTCCTGTTGTCCTTTCAAATCGTGGGGAACAAACTCATGCAAAGGAGGATCAAGCAGACGTACAGTCACCGGACAACCTTCCATAGCCTTGAAAATACCCTTGAAGTCAGCTTGCTGATAAGGTAAAATCTTGGCTAAAGCCTTACGGCGTCCTTCTGCATTTTCTGCAAGGATCATCTCACGCATTGCTTTAATCTTCTCACCTTCAAAGAACATGTGCTCCGTACGGCACAGGCCGATACCTACCGCACCGAAATTACGTGCAACCTCAGCATCGTGAGGAGTATCGGCATTCGTACGTACCTGAAGTTTCGTATATTTATCAGCCAGTTCCATCAATTCTGCAAAATCTCCGGAAAGCTCGGCAGCTTTTGTTTCCACCTGACCTTTATAAACCACGCCTGTACTACCGTTCAAAGAAATATAATCACCCTCTTTCAGCAGAACACCGTCTATTTCCACAGTACGGGCTTTATAATCAATATTCAATGCACCGGCACCTGACACACAGCATTTACCCATACCACGGGCAACTACCGCCGCATGAGAAGTCATACCACCGCGGGCAGTAAGAATACCTTCTGCAACTGCCATACCGGCCAAGTCTTCGGGAGAAGTTTCGATACGCACCATCACAATACGCTTACCGGCAGCGTGCCATTCGGCAGCATCGTCCGCAAAGAATACAATCTGCCCTGTAGCAGCACCCGGAGATGCGGGAAGACCGCGTGTTAGAACTTTCGCTTGCTTCAAAGCCGACTTATCAAATACCGGGTGAAGCAATTCATCCAGTTTATTGGGTTCACAACGCATCAATGCAGTCTTTTCATCAATTATGCCCTGATGGAACAAATCCATTGCAATCTTCACCATGGCAGCACCGGTACGTTTACCGTTACGGGTCTGGAGGAACCAAAGCTTACCTTCCTGAACGGTAAACTCCATATCCTGCATATCTTTATAATGATTCTCCAACTTAGTTTGCAGCATATCCAGTTCTTTATAGATTTCCGGCATAGCCTCTTCCATTGACGGATATTTAGCTGCTCGCTCTTCTTCGCTGACACCGGCCAGCTCTGCCCAACGTTGCGAACCGATCTTTGTAATCTGTTGCGGCGTACGAATACCTGCCACAACGTCTTCACCCTGTGCATTAATCAGATACTCACCGTTGAATAAATCTTCACCTGTACCTGCATCACGGCTGAAGCAGACACCGGTAGCAGAAGTTTCACCCATGTTACCGAACACCATTGCCTGAACGTTGACAGCCGTACCCCACTCATCAGGTATACCTTCCATCTTACGATACAAGATAGCACGTTCATTCATCCAGGAGTTGAACACTGCGCAAACAGCACCCCACAACTGCTCGTAAGCACAAGCCGGGAAGTCTTTTCCGGTCTGTTCCTTAACGGCAGCCTTGAATTTCTTCACTAACTCTTTGAGGTCTTCCACTTCCAGTTCATTATCCAGCTTCACACCTTTCGCATGTTTCACTTCTTCAATGATAGCTTCGAACGGATCGATATCCTCTTTATTAGTAGGTTTCATACCCAACACTACGTCACCGTACATCTGTACGAAACGGCGGTAAGAGTCCCATGCAAAACGGGCATTGCCTGTTTTACGTGTCAGTCCTTCCACTACTTCATCGTTCAAACCCAGGTTAAGGATGGTATCCATCATACCCGGCATGGAGGCGCGGGCACCCGAACGTACTGAAACCAATAACGGATTTTCTATATCACCGAATTTAGAAGACATCAATTCCTCTACTTTTGCGATAGCACTTTCCACTTCGCTTTTCAACAGAGCAACAACTTTTTCCTGCCCCATCTCATTATATTCGGTACAAACCTCAGTCGTGATTGTAAAACCGGGAGGAACCGGAACCCCAATCAGGTTCATTTCGGCAAGGTTAGCACCTTTGCCCCCCAAAAGATTCTTCATGTCAGCCTTTCCTTCTGCCTGACCGTTACCAAAGGTATAAACTCTTTTTTTGTCCATAATATAAATTTAAGTTTCTCGATTGTGATTTTTTCTGTTCGCAAATCTAAGTATATTTCGCATACTAGAAAACTTTTTGAGAAAAAACTTTCTATCAAAATGCAATTTCGACATTGCAATCTTTAATATTTCACTTCATAGAGAGAATTCCCGAAAAAATGTCTATTTTTGCAGAATAATTTATTAGACTGGTGTAAAAGTGGCAAGAAATAGAAAAGAACTTCCCCTACTGGAGAAAGTGACAATAACGGATGTGGCTGCCGAAGGAAAAGCCATCGCAAAGGTCAATGATTTGGTTATTTTCGTACCTTATGTCGTTCCCGGAGATGTAGTAGACCTGCAAATTAAGAGAAAAAAGCATCATTATGCTGAAGCAGTTGCGGTGAAGTTCCACGAATATTCTCGTGAAAGAGCCGTCCCGTTCTGCCAACACTACGGTGTATGCGGCGGTTGCAAATGGCAAGTTCTCCCCTATTCCGAACAAATCAAGTACAAACAAAAACAGATAACGGACAACCTTACCCGTATCGGAAAAATAGAACTTCCGGAGATTTCCCCTATCCTCGGTTCAGAGAAAACACAGTTTTACAGAAATAAACTGGAGTACACATTTTCCAACAAACGCTGGTTGACGGAAGAAGAAGTGAAACAGAATGTGGTATACGATCAGATGAATGCCGTAGGTTTCCATATTCCCAACGCTTTCGATAAAGTATTGGCCATAGAGAAATGCTGGTTGCAGGATGATATCTCCAATCGCATCCGCAATGCCATACGTGACTACGCTTACGAACACAATTATTCCTTCATCAACCTGCGCACGCAAGAAGGTATGTTGCGCAACATGATCGTCCGCACATCTACCACCGGAGAACTAATGGTTATCCTCATCGCCAAAATAGAGGAAGAGGAAGAAATGCCGTTGTTCAAGCAACTCCTGCAATATGTAGCAGATACATTCCCCGAAATCACATCTCTTCTATACATTATTAATAATAAACGAAACGATACCATCACCGATTTGGATGTCTATACTTTCAAAGGTAACGACCATATTTTTGAAGAAATGGAAGGTCTGCGCTTCAAGGTAGGTCCTAAATCATTCTACCAGACCAATTCCGAACAGGCATACAATCTCTATAAGATAGCACGCAATTTTGCCGGACTGACCGGAAAGGAACTCGTATACGACCTTTATACGGGTACGGGAACCATTGCTAACTTTGTTTCCAAACAGGCCCGCCAGGTTATCGGTATCGAATATGTGCCCGAAGCTATTGAAGACGCCAAGGTGAATGCGGAAATCAACGGTATCAAAAATACACTGTTCTTTGCCGGTGACATGAAAGATATGCTGACGCAGGATTTCATTAACGAATATGGCCGTCCGGATGTCATCATCACTGACCCCCCACGTGCAGGTATGCACCAGGATGTAGTGGATGTAATCTTGTTCGCTGAACCCAAGCGCATTGTATATGTAAGTTGTAATCCGGCTACACAAGCACGTGACCTGCAACTGCTCGATGTAAAATATAAGGTGAAGGCCGTGCAACCGGTAGACATGTTCCCGCATACCCATCATGTTGAAAACGTGGTATTGCTGGAATTAAGAAATGAAGATTGAGAATTGATCATTAATCACTAACCATTAATCACCATCAACGTGGCAAGAGGAAAATTAGTAGCACGAGCCCGCACTCAATATACGGACTACACAGTAAAGGAACCGATGGAACTTATGGAGTTTCTGGCAGCCAAAATGCCGGATGCCAGCCGTACCAAACTAAAATCACTGCTCAGCAAGCGGGTGGTGTTTGTAGACAGTGTAATAACCACTCAATACAATTTTCCGCTTAAACCGGGCATGAAAGTACAGATCAGCCGGGAAAAAGGGAAAAAGGAATTTCACAACAAGTTGTTGAAGATCGTCTATGAGGACGCTTATATCATTGTGGTAGAAAAGATGCAAGGTCTGCTGTCTGTTAGTAGCGAACGCCAGAAAGAACGTACGGCATACCATATTCTAAATGAATATGTACAACGCTCTAACGGACGTGGCAGCAGTGTTTATATCGTTCACCGCCTCGACCGCGACACTTCCGGACTGATGATGTTTGCAAAGGATGAAAAGACGCAACGCACATTGCGTGACAACTGGCATGATATCGTAACCGACCGCCGCTATGTAGCCGTAGTTGCAGGAGAAATGGAGAAGAATGCCGGTTGTGTGATATCCTGGCTTACAGACCGCACCCTCTATGTCTATTCCAGTCCGACGGACGATGGGGGGCAAAAATCAATCACACATTATCGTACGATCAAACGTGCCAATGGCTATTCTCTCGTAGAACTGAATCTTGAAACGGGACGCAAAAACCAAATCCGCGTACATATGCAAGATTTGGGACATCCTATCGTTGGTGACGGACGCTACGGACTGGAAGATGTCAATCCTATCGGACGCCTGGCACTACACGCTTTTAAACTCTGTTTCTATCATCCGATAACGGGAGAGTTGATGCAGTTTGAAACACCTTATCCGAATGACTTTAAGAAGTTGTTTCTGAAGAAATAAAAAAAGCGGAACAAATGTTCCGCTTTTTTTAATATCTATATAATGTAATTGGCCCATCTCGTAGTCCATCTACATATAGTACACCGGACAACTCATCTCCAAAGACATATACATCATATATTTCCAGCAAAGGATAATCATTACCATAATCCAACGAAAGAATACCACCATTTATCACCCAACGAAAAGGTAATGAATATATAATTTCCCCATTTGGGTCATCATAATAGCATTGCGCATCAGTTCCAAAACCGTTCCCATCAAAATACAGCCCACTTTCCAACGGCCCATATCTGTCAGCAAATCCCAGATCTCCCACCCATTCATAACCAACAATACGATCAAAAACAGTTTCATCATCTTCACACGAAGTTAAACCTATTATAATACTTAAACATAGGAAAAGCGACTTCGTATATTTCAATATATTATTCATCAGCATACATTTTATTTATAATAACTTGCATCAACAAACATCACAACTATTCCATCCAATTTACCTGAGAGATTATGTTCACGCACCCACACATTATCAAAAAAGACACGATCATCAGCACCATAATCCAGTATCAAACCTTCCATAGTCTTATCTATCCAAGACCAATCAAAACGGTAAGAACTCTCATAAGGTTTACGCCCATCTTTCGGATTATACTTAAAGGTTTCTTTACCACTACCATTTCGCGAAAATTCAAGATAATGCTCACAAACCTCATTATTATCAGTCTCATACTCCTCTACCCAGATCTTACTACATAGCTTTTCATCACTATTCCTCAAATAATCATCCGTATAATATTCATCGCCGCACGACGATAACCCTACGACAATCATCAGTAAAAAAAGTATTTTTCCAACATTCAAAGTTTTCATAATTTATATCGTTTAGTTAATACTTGCGGACAAAAATACAAAAACATATCGTAATGTTTTAATATTTCGCCTGATATTTCTTGTAGAAGATCAGAAACAGAGTAAAACCAATCAAAGCAAAAGGTACTCCTGCCAATGCCGGATAGCGATAACCGGCACTAATAGCCACTCCACCGGCATAAGCCCCAATTGCATTACCCAGATTGAATGCCACTTGCACACAAGCCGCTCCTAACATCTCCCCTCCCTTAGCCACACGGATGATCAATACCTGCTCCGGACTGGACACTGCAAACAAACCTGCCGTGCAAAGACACATCAACAATGCGGATAACCATGGATAAGGCGACAAGAAAAATATCAGCAACAACACGATACAAATCATCGCTTGTACAACAGTTCCCACTTTCCCGGGAGTATAGCGGTCAGATAGCCGACCACTAATTAAATTCCCTACCACCATACCGAAACCGGCCAATACCATCAACCCGGTAATGCTCTCAGCACTGAATCCGGAGACATTCGTCAGCATTGGATTGATATAGCTATACCAACAGAAGACACCTCCATTCCCTAATGCCGTCGCACCCAGGATAAGCCAGGGAGCCGGTGTCTTCAGAAAACGGAACTGCCCTTTGAAACCTGTATCTTTCAGTCCTTCCACATGAGGTACCCAACGCCATATATAATAAAGAATAATCACTCCCCAACAGCCTACCAACAAAAAAGTAACCCGCCACGAAATAGAATTGCTCAATGATGTACCCAGTGGAACCCCGAAAAGATTGGCAATAGTCATCCCTGCTATCATAATCGAAACGGCTTCTGAACCTTTCCCCTTATCAGCCAGTTTCTCCGCCACAATGGAGGCAACCCCGAAGTATGCACCATGAGGAAGCCCGGAAACAAAACGCGCCAGCAGCAACACCCAATAATTAGGCGCCATTGCCGCACAGATATTCCCCACCATAATCAGTGTCACCAATGCCAATAGGGTGTGTTTCAATGGATGCTTACGGGCCAAAATCAAGGTAGGCGCTCCCACGCAAACCCCTAAAGCATATGCAGAAATAAAATGCCCCGCAACGGGAATACTGATACCCAGATCCTTAGCCACATCGGGTAGAATACCCATCATGACAAATTCGGCAATCCCCAATCCCAAGGTGCCGAATGCTAATGCGATAAGACTCTTCTTCATACCTATTTTTACCTAAAAAACTAATCTTTTTATCGGGGTGCAAAGGTAGTACTTTTTTCATCTCAGTGATAAACTATTCAAGACTACATTTTGTTTTATAGATAAACAGAATACGAAAATGAAAACAATTATTATAAGTATATTTATGGCAATGACAGCAATCGCCTCCCAGGCACAACAAAAGAGTTTCTATGACTTCACAGTCAAGACTATTGATGGAAAAGACTTATCCCTTTCCACCTTTAAAGGTAAAAAAGTGCTGGTGGTCAATGTCGCTTCCAAATGCGGATTCACCCCGCAGTATGCCAAACTTGAAGAGTTATATACCAAATATGGAAAAGATAATTTTGTAGTTATTGGTTTCCCGGCCAACAATTTTTTGAATCAGGAACCTGGAAGCAACGAAGAAATCAAAGAATTCTGCACGTTGAATTACGGAGTCACCTTTCCGATGATGGAAAAGATTTCCGTTAAAGGAAAAGATATTGCACCTTTATACAAATGGCTTACTACAAAAAGCGAAAATGGGGTTCAGGATGCCAAGGTAGGCTGGAACTTTCACAAATTTCTGATAGATGAAAACGGAAAGTGGGTAGCCTCGTATGGTTCGACAACAGATCCGCTATCAGAAAAGATAGTGAGCTGGCTTGAAGAATAACTCCTATATCCGCCAATTTCAAGTTATTCAAATAAGAAGTCAGCCTATTGACAAAAAAGCCGGAACAACTCATTAGAGAGCATTCCGGCTACCAAAACAAAACTATAAATAGTCTGGATATCGTTATTTCTTACAGCACCTTTTTATCCGTTCCACAATATAGACCACATCTTCATCCGTCACCCAAGGACCGGCAGGAATACACAAGCCCCTATTAAACAAACGTTCAGAAACGCCATTCACATAGCAAGGATTATGGGCATAAACAGGCTGTAGATGCATAGGCTTCCACAAAGGACGAGTCTCAATCCCTTGCTCATCCAGTTTACGGCGGACCTCATCATAGTTAGTGCCTGTCTTAACAGGATCTATCAAGATAGTAGACAGCCAGTAATTAGCGTTGAAACGATCATCAGGATTAGATTTCAAAGTAATACCATCAATACCCTCAAATGCCTTTGCATAAAGGGCATGTACATGACGGTGATGAGCAATGTGCTCATCCAATACGATCATCTGACCACGGCCGATACCAGCACAAATATTACTCATACGATAATTGTAACCAATCTTTTCATGCTGATAATGAGGGAAAGGTTCACGAGCCTGCGTAGCGTAAAACATAGTCTGCTTCTTTACCGCTTCATCCGGAACGATTAACGCACCACCGCCGGAAGTCGTAATCATCTTATTACCATTGAAAGACAGGACACCGAACGTGCCGAAAGTACCGCACTTCTGACCCTTGAACTCGGAACCCAAAGCTTCTGCGGCATCTTCCAGAACTGGAATATCATATTTAGCGGCTATCGCGCAAATCTCATCAATCCTGGCAGGCATACCGTAAAGGTGAACAGGAAGAATAGCCTTAGGCTTCTTCCCTGTCTTCGCGATTCTGTCTTTGATGGTTTCTTCCAGCAAAACAGGGTCCATATTCCAGGTATCCTCCTCACTGTCGATAAACACGGGAGTTGCCCCCTGATAAGCAACCGGATTGGCTGACGCACAGAATGTAAACGACTGGCAGATCACCTCATCACCGGCTCCTACACCAAGTTGAATTAATCCCAGATGGATAGCTGCCGTACCTGCTGACAAGGCAACCACTTCCTTATTCTGTCCTACAAAATGTTTCAGTTCATCTTCGAAAGCATTCACGTTAGGTCCCAAGGGGACAACCCAGTTCGTATCGAAAGCTTCCTTAATAAAAGCCTGCTCCTTGCCGCTCATGTGAGCCAAGCAAAGATAAATTCTCTTGTCCATTAAATTATATGATTAAAAGAAAGCAATAAATAGAAAAGTAAGAGTATATAAAAGAAAGGTTATTTACGCCATAAATAATAAGGCACAAATAACCATTTTATGATACTACAAATCTTTTCCCAATATTGTATAAATAATGATTTTAATGTCATTCCAGAAAGACCAATGATCCAGATATTCTATATTAATTCTTACTTTATCAGGAAACAGTACCTCATCATTATATTTTTGAGGATCTTCCTGTTGTGCCAATAATTCTTCTTCATTTCGATATTTCAAACTCGCAGGTCCAGTGATACCTGGTTTTAACAATAGCACCCTTCTATTTTCACCTTCTAATTTATCGGCGTACCCCGGTACATCCGGTCGAGGACCGACAAAACTCATATCCCCTATCAACACATTCCACAATTCAGGTAATTCATCCAATTTATATTTCCGCAATTTTGCTCCTAAAGGAGTAATGCGACTCTCTCCTTGTACAGAGATCGAACTACCAGAATGATTTACCATCATAGAACGAAACTTATACATGGTAAATAATCGTCCATGTTGTCCCACCCGCTTCTGTTTAAAAAAGACAGGTCCTCCAGGCATTTTGATACGAATCAGAATGCCAACAAACAATAAGACCGGAGATAATAAAAGGATTCCGAAAAGCGACGCGCCACGGTCAAAAAACAATTTCAAAAACATATCACTACTGTCCAAAGACATTTCATTGAGCATGGTTTAACTTTATAATTATCATCATTTTACATGAATTAAAAAACCGGGATTTGATTTTAGACTTTTGCAAATAGTATTGCAAAAGATAGAAATTATGAATCAGAGAAAAGCTGTATTCACTCGGACAATATCGCTCATACCAAGATATGAGTTTAATAAGTGCATAAAGAGATACAATAGCAACCAACATGCTATTGGGGTCAAATGCATAGAGCAGTTTCAGGTGATGAGTTTTGCTCAGTTCACCGATCAAAATAGTCTCCGCAGTATTGATGCAACTTTGATTGCTTTGTCCTCTAAGTTGTACTCTTTTGGAATAAAATACATCCAACACTCAACTTTGGCATATATAAACGAGGTCAAAGACTTGTGCATATATCATGACTTCGGTCAAATATTGATTGCTTGGGCGAGAAATTTGTATAGAAACGAGCCATCCAGACTCGATGTAGATGGTATCGTCCATGCCTTTAATAACAGTACAGTTAAACTGTGCTTGAAGCTCTGTCCATGGGCAAGACCACAATCATGATAAAGGTAGTATAAAGATGCATACCTTGCTGGGTTTGCGAAGAGCCATTCCCACATTTGCTTTCAAACTTTATATTTATCGTCCGTCATCGGGAAAGTCCTATTTGAGGGAAGCCTTTAGGCAATGTTTATTAAACCAAAACGTCCGATGAATGACTCCTATTCAGCCCAATTGGACCTTTGGGAAAATTTCTTTAGACAGTAGCGTATACAGATGCAAAATCAGGGATTAGCTCAACTTGTGCAATACGTCATAATTGGACACTAACTCTTTATTATTAGTTTAGCCACTTTAAATAAAGCGATATTTAGGCAGGTACTGAAACCTTCTTAAACTTTTATTTCAAGCATTTCTGAACAGGACTAAATTTATCTAAATATTTTTTGAAATACAAATCCTCGAAGCCAATTTGGCATTGCTATCTGCACGCAAAATCGGACAAATACATTGAAACAATATTGAGGGAAGCTAATTAAATTATTATCAAGCATCAATTTTTGGATTCCTTTTTCACTCTCAAAATATTTTCTTCCTCCCCTACGTGCATATTGATCTGCACCAGAACGAACATTAACCAATATATCCGGAATATTGGCAAATTTACATCCACCAATCATCATACGAACCCACAAGTAATAGTCTTCATTCCAGAACCAGTCCTGATAATTACCAACTCGAAGGATTTCTGAACGTCTGAACATAACTGTAACATGATTCAACCCACAACGAATTTTCATGTATGATTTGATATCATCATTAGTGAATGGAACAGTTCTACTTCCAACTATATTATCGGGCGAGTCAATGAACTCCGTCATTCCACCGCCAACAATACTTAATGTAGGATCTGATTCCAAAGCTTTTATTTGTTTTTCAAATCTATCTGGTACAGAAACATCATCACTATCCATTCGAGCAATGATTTCATTAGCAGCTATTTCAACACCATCCCTTAATGCTTTGCCAAGACCTTCATTATTGGGTTTCCACAGAGGCTTTATATATGGTATTTCAGAACATAGATTTTTGATCTCTGTCTCCAAAACAGCAGGCACAGAACCATCAACTACAAGAATAACCTCATCTGGTTGCAGAGTTTGTTTAAAAGAAACACTTTCTACTGCCACTCTTAAATATTCTGGACTATCATTTCGATAGACTGACATTAAAACAGAGATTTTGCTCATATCCGATAAGTATTAAAGTATTTTCCTTAACTTCAACACTAGTTTAAGTATCCAATACATTTTGAAATGTATCAAGTACACAATCAGTTGAACGTATTTAGGAAATTCTTTTAGATATTTGTTTTTCAAATATACAGGAAACATCAATTCTGCTTCTGAAACTGAAGCAATCCACTCACTTCGAGGTTGTTTACTTAACAATGTTAATCCGAGAGAATACAAATACTCATGAATGAATAAAGCTTCTATTTCAAAAGGAAAATTAATATGCAGTCTGTCATACACTGCTTTGAATGCAACTTTTGTGTTGTTTACGTCAACCAGTGAATCATTATGCATCAATGACCCCTCTTCCATAACATAATAATAAAGATATTTATCAACATATATAATATTAGCGCAATTAACTATTGCCATTTTTGTAAATGGCATATCCTCGTTTTGCTTCATTGCAAGAAATTGTATGTGCTGCTCATCAATTATAGATTTCAAATATATCTTACCCCATGGAGCACCTCTCGAAAATAACATAGCTCTACCAGGAGATATATTACCACCTTTTTCTCTATTAATGATAGTAGATCGTGGTGTTTCTTCACTGCCATCCTTAATTATAAAATCAAATATTATACATTCATTTTTCAAATTCAGCAATGGTTGTATTGTAGAAAAAAAAATATCAGCAAAATAATCATCAGAGTCCATGAATGTAACATATTCGCCTGACGCAAACTTCAAACCATTATTACGAGTTATACCTGGTCCAGAGTTTTCTTCATTCTTAAAAATTTTAAGATTAAGAACGCAGTTTTTTGCAAACTCTTGCAATCTCACATAAGAATCATCTTTAGAACAGTCGTCAACTACTATAAGTTCCAGCTCATGATGATTCTGCGCCTCTATCCTTCGCAACCCAAATTGAAGCTTGCTATACGAGTTGTAGCAAGGTATAATGATGGAAAGTAAAGGCATAGAAATTATTTGAAAAAGATTCTAAGAAGAGAAGAAACTGTGGTAACACCGATTATGGAACATGCAATTCTGATAACTGCATATTTACCTCCTTTCATCAAAGGAAGTTTTGCATTAAGTTCTTCTTTCAGCTCTTTTATCCGCTGATGATTCGTAAAATCTTTTAAAGAAAGAATAATACCGAAAACGAGAGAAGCTTGCCTTACAGACAGCAAATTATTAACTTCAATAGAAGTTGATTTTAATTTGTCAAACTCTTCTATGATTCTTAGTTTATCAAATTCTCTTTTGATATTTGGAACTGAAACAATTGAGTCTGGTCTATTTGTTCTATAACAATAGAAACCAATATTCAGCAATTTCACAGAAGATGCTTTTATGAAAACAGAAGGCACCCAAAGTTCATCCTCATGAAGAATGCCTGTTTTGAAATAAAGATTGTTTTCTAAAAGAAAACCTCTATTTATTATAACCAGCCAAGCTGCAAACCAAAACTCGTCTATTAAATTTAACTTCAAGAAACATTCTATTGTCGAGAGATATGTGATTTCGTCATAGTTCACCTGATTAAGCGTCAAACCTTCATTATTACCATAAAAGCTAATAGAGCGCCCCATGAAAAAATCAACATCTGCTATTGAAACAGCAGACAAGATCTGTGCTAATGTATCAGGAGCAAGATAATCGTCTGAGTCAAGAAATAGCAGATACTTACCTTTAGCGTTTCTTATTCCAGTATTTCTTGCTTCAGATAATCCTTTGTTTGTTTGGCTAACAAGTGATATGAATTCATATTTGGAAACAAAATCTTCACATATAAACAAAGATTTATCCTTAGAACCATCGTTGACTAAGATAACTTCAACACCAGAGCAATATTGCTTCAAAACACTTTCAATACATATTGGCAAATATTTTTCCACATTATATACAGGTACTATTATTGACAATAATATACTATCACACATATGAATATCGTTTATCCCTTTTCAAGTAAAAATATAGCGCAAATGTTACATAATAGTTAACGAAAACACCTGGATTATAACCTAATAGAATTGCTTTCATCAACAGAAAAGCATAGGCAACAAAATTGAACACCACAATTGATTTGATTTTCGTATTATCTGTCATTAAAAAAGGTTTGCCTATAAAACTAGCAAATTTCAGTAAGATAACACCTGACATTAATATACCAAATTCCCAAAAGAGATTATAATAACCTATATCAGTTCTAAAACCTAATTCATGTTTTGTATCATAGACGTAGTGTCCAGATCCAAAAAGATATTCAAAAAAATTGTCTGGAAGACTCACAAAATTACTTAAAAATGTAGCATCCTCCATTTGCATCGAGTTCGAAGCCCCAGATTCAAATACCATATAATACATTTCCAAAAAGTCTGAGCAAATCCATACTAGAGTAGAGTTATCAGATCGAACACCCATCTCAAGAATAACAGGAAAGAATACTTTTAATATATACAACAACAACGAAAGCACACCTATTGAAAATAAAGCCTTAAAGAAGGTTCCTCCCCAAAAAATAAGCTTCAAAAATACTGCAATCACTAAAACGAAAAGTCCAGTTCTCGCATTAATTGCTGTAGTAAACACAAGTAGTGCAATACATAATAATCTATATTTAACTCTTCGAGGCCAACCTATTAGCACCATATAACCAGCAATTAGCCCAATACCATAACCAAAAGTATCAATTAGAGTCATACTGAAACCATAGCCTCTTCTCTCTAAAAAGAAGTCATTGTCATAAAGAGCTCTATCACCAAAGAACATAAAAGCAGTTCTAATTGGTGGTACAAAAAATGCAATTACAGCACATCCCCCTTGTAGCAAACCTGCAAGTATTAGTAATCTGAATGCATCTGCCAAACCATAGTTTCTTTTTTCAAACTGCAAAAACAGATAGAAGATGAATAAAAATTGGAAATATGAAAGTACCATCAACTGATTAAAACACCTTAGTCGAGTCGCAGTTAAATCACGGGCGTCGATAAAAATAATATCTATAACATTGATAAATAGAAAATATACAAATATACCGATAAAAAATCGATAAATATTTTTAATTTTACTCTCTAATAATATGTAATTTTTGTAGGTCTTAACATCCTCTTTTGAAAGAAGAAAAAATGTAATCAGCCCCAATATATATATAAAATTTATCGGAAGAAATGGTGGTTGAAATATTGCTAAGAATAGGTATAGGACCAATTTGAAATCTTTTATAACGCTCATATCATCAAATAAACATCTTCAATTTTATTTAAGACAACCACTCGTATTCCACACAAATACCCGAATTTGAGTAATCGTGTATTATTAGCTTTTCTCAAACAAATATTTTAGATGATAAGAAAAGTAATATTTGAAATAAATGGAAATAGGAGATTTCCCCTTGCCAAAAGCTGTATTAAGTTCCGAATAGAAAAGTGGCATTCTATTATCCATGTCACGCCTCATTCTATATTTGGCGCAACGATAGCATTTCGGATTCAAAGAAAAAGAGAATGTTGACATGCTTTTTACCAAACAGCTATTAGCATGCATTTCCCTATATTCTACAAATTGTTCGCTGTATTCACCTGGACAACTACATTTTGCTTTCGACTTCCAACAGTCCAACCCTTTCTCATCCACCATTAATCTTTTTGCAGGCAAATTATTAACACAAGATTTGAGGTATTCGAATGAATATTCTTTTAATTGCATCAATTTACTATTTACAATTTCAAAGCAAATTGCATTATCAAAAGAATTATCCACCATATATTCTGCATCGGTAATGTTTAAGCGAATAAACAAATCATGTAAACGACTATTTTTTGAATTTGCTTCCTTCTGTGCAACCTTGTTAAACACCTTAAACTGTTTGTTAAATATAATTAACAAGACACTTATGTGAAAAGAATCTGTGCAAATATAAGATGCGTTTTCAATTAAGCTAATCAGTTGACCAGGAGTGCAGTCTGGAATATTAGCATACTCATTATCCTCAGATTGAGTGCAATGCATGACTAAAGGTGTTAAACCCTTCAAATCAGCTTGATTCATAGCTATCCGGAAACTTTCTATGTTATTTGCAAGGAAGAATATAAGCATATAATTTTCAGAAGGAAGCGCAATGTCTTCTTTTATACACTGCCATTCTTCCATATTTAACAAAAAGACGGGATCTAATACATTGACAACATCAGTGTGTGATGTAATATTTTTCACTATTTCACATCCAGATTGTTCTCTTACAGAAACCTTTGGAAAACGCCCAATCAAGGGTGCCATTAAATCTTTTACTGCATTATCTTTAATATTAGAAACACCTATACTAGGAGCATATGCGATTAAGGCATTTGGATTCTCAACAAAGTCTAAAAAAAAACGACCGTCAAACCATTCTGGTCCCCATATCTGATCACTGCCACATACAAAACCATCGTATTCGTTATTCAATCTGTAGAAATCCTGATTGGTATGGCATGGTTTGGTATATTGAAAATATTTATCGAAATAAAAACCGAAAGTTTCCTTTTTAAAGTTGAAAAATATTTTATTTCTCAGCTTTGCTGATATACGATGCGTGAAAGATAGGAATTGCTCATGCAACAATCGTTTTTTTAATGGAGAAGAGGTGATGCGATGATAATTGACCATGTCAACATCGCAACCCAGTTTCTTTAAAACAGTTGAAAGAGCATAAGCCTGAAACGCAGTTCCGTAATTATTAACATGATGCCATGTCATTAATGCAATTTTTTTCATGCTATTTTCAAAAACTTGTTATGTAGTCCACTACTGACTTTGAGGCTGTACCATTTTCCAAAACACCAATTTCTTCAAAGAATATCGTTAATGAATCATTGTATGTTTTATTATCAAAATCTAATATCAGAGTTCTTAAATTATCATTAGTGTCTGCCATAGGGTAAGGCAAAGATTTGAAGTCACGATAGAAATCCCGTGATTTAGTATATGATTCCAAATCTGGCGTATATAAGAATACAGGTTTTCTCATTAATGAGAATTCAAACATACAATCAGAATAGTCAGTTATAAGCACATCACTTGCAGCAAAGAGTTCTTGAATGTCATCATAGGAAGAAGCATTGATGACTGTATTCGAATACTTCATAAAAGAACACTGGTCTGCAATGTTTGGATGCAATCTTATCAATACCCTCCACTCGCCACCAAACTTATTCTGTAATGTAGGAATGAGTTTTTCAAAGTCAATATTATATGGAGTTACGCTTCTATCATCTCTAAACGTTGGAGCATATAGTAATGTCTTATATTTACTGTCAATTTTAAAAAAATCAGATACCTTTTCTTTGTAATTGAAATCTTTGAAGAACATATCATTTCGAGGTGAGCCCCATTCTTTCACTTCCCCATCGTACCAAAACGACATATTATATAAATTAGTTCTAATTTTACAACCAGACAGCATCAAATCAGTCATGGCTCCATCATGAATTGCAGAAGATATATAATCTTTTGACAATGTCTGAATCGCATCTTTCTCCATCTTTTTCAGAGGAACAAAACCATGCCAAGTTTGAATATAGCACTGCTTTTCACTTTTATAAATAAATTCCTCTTTTCTGGTGTTATCGATCCAAAAACGAGCGGTTGCAAGTTCAAACAGTTCACGGAAAGATCCTCTTTCTACTGTTCTGATGCCCCTGGGAAAAATATATGATGTTCCTCTGTTAACAATCCATACGAGATCATAGTTCAATTTTCTGTTTAGCAATTCAAGAGCTATATACTTTGGATTATCGCCAAATCCCCTACCCAAAAAGTTTTCAAAAACAATCTTCTTTCTATTAACGTAGAGAGCGGATATCAACTTCATTAATCTGTTTCCTACCTTCCTTATCACATAATTCTTACCATGATAATAAGTACTCTTTACTCCTTGAATTTGAGCAAAAACCACTGCAGTTCCTAATAAATCACCTAATTTTGAACCGAGCAGCTTCTTTAAACATTTTTTAATCTTTACAGCTTGTTTTTGTTCATCAGATAACCAGCTGCCATCTGCATAATGAATTATATATAGAAGAGGATTTCTAATAATTTCCCCTGTGTCCCATTTAGTCGAGCAAAAATATTCTTTAGGATACACTACAATGTCTTCTTTTAGTATTTGCTCTTTCCCATTTACTACCAATCCATAATCTTCAATTAGAATTTTCATTGCAGAGTTTTCTATCGGAGATAAATCATAAGAACCATCTGCTTGAATAAATGCTCTTTGTTCATAGTAGTATAGAATCTTTCTATAACAATCAAGGCCTTTAGATGCACCAAAAACTGGAAGTGTCAATGTTTCCCATCCAAAGCCAAAGAAAGCACCACAGCCCAAAAGATTATCAAAAGGCTTGAGGACTTCAATATCGGTATCAAAATATATACCACCCTCATTATATAAAGCTAGAAAGCGAGCATAATCAGAAACAAAAGCCCATTTTTTGGCATTGTAAGCTTCTTCAACATAACGGCAACAATGAACATCAAAATTAGACTCATTCCATTCTTTAATTTCATAATCAGGACAGAATTTCTTCCAACTTTCAATATATTTTTTAGCTTTGGGAGGCAATGGTTTACCTCCGAACCAGCAATAATGTATAATTTTGGGTATCATAACATTATATATTTTGAGACTATTACATCAGCTAAAACATCAAGACTATCTAAATATTCAACTTTGCCGCTATTTAGATGAAATACATTGCTAATATCTGTGCATCCACCAATAATGCAATCTATATCTGAAGAATTCACATAGTAGTCACACACCTTCTGGAACCAATTTGCAGGATGCTCAACCTCTGTTTCTCTGTTTGCAAAACGATATGCATTTTTGGCATTGCAGATACCCTTCGTCACCCATTCTTGTATTTCATCATTTGGATATACTATCTCTGTAGAAGGTGCATACTTTTCGAAACTTCTTTCGTATAGTTTGTATTTGCGCAAACCTGCGGTACACATAACAAGAACCTTCTTTATGCCCATCTCGTCTGAGCGCTTTGCTACCTCGTCAATGATGTTGATGAATGGGAGATCTGTTTTTTGCGACAATTCATCAATTGCGTAGTGCGCGGTATTGCAACACATACACAATTCCGTACATCCCATTTTTTTTAATTTCTTACCGATATTTACATAGTCTGAAATAAAACTTTCACCTTTGCCTTCAAGATACATACTCCTAGAAGGTGCTTGAGTTGCTTGCCATACAATCATTTCTGGATGATGAGCATCTCTGAAAGCACCGTTTCTAGTGTATTTTTCTTCGATCAATTCAAGTAGTCGATTTGTTGCAGCTACCCCATTTCCACCTATTATCCCCAACATATTTTTTAATTTTTACTTTCTTTTATGTACTACAGAATTAAAACTATTAAAAAACAATACTTTTGCTTGTTTCATATGTTTGTGCTTAGAATATAAAAGTAGGAAAAGTAAGTTCGGAATAATTATACAGTTCAAGCCTCTGATTATAAAAGTATAAATTTTATTAAGTCTAAAAATTGAATCAACGAAATTACACAAACACATAGTAACGAGTGCAACTGTAGCGATCGCTAAAATATAGGCCATTTGCTCGCAAATAAATTTAACAAAACTTTTATCTTTAAAATAATAATGAAATACGATATAACCACCATAGCCATTCCCTAATAACAACAATGTAATTATTGTAGCAATCAAAATACCATTAATACCAAAATAGAAACCCAACGTAAAGTTCAAAATCAAATTGGCAATAGCCTCAATAATAACACGATATCTTCCATACCACCACAACCCAGCTGCGTCTTTATAAAGGGCGACGATATCTGCAGCATTGAGAAGAGTAAAATATAAACAGAATAATAAAACACTGCTAATTGGGAGCATCAAGCTATTGCCAACCCACAACTCCATAAATGGTTGGTATAGACAAACCAAACAAGTAGTACACCATCCTGAAATCCACGAATATATAAAGTACATCGAACAAAAATCATTATAATTCTTATCTAATGGCTCTTTTGCAACACTATTGCCAACAGAGGCCCTGATAGAATTCGGGATAAGATATAAGAATTCATGAACAGACATCATTATATAATAATAGTTACTGTAAATGGCAATGGAAGTTAATCCAAGATACATTGAGATAATAATACTATCAAATGAATTTCGAGAAGATGAGCAGATCTTCTGAAGAGCGATGCCTTTTACATGTTGTCTTATCTGACCTTTAACATCTTCGGATATTTTGCCTTTGCAGAATAAATCAGGATAGAGTTTGCTTGCAGATTTATTAATACACAGATTTTCAATAAATGTACAAATAGGATATATAGCAATAAATAGATAAAAATTACCCAATAAAAACAGAATTAATATTTGAGATAAATACAAAAAAAGAGATACAAATGAATTTATATTACTTACAATATCACTACGCTGATATGCTGTTAATAACGCTCTTTTTTCTGCAAATAAGAAATACCCCAAAGATGTATTAAAAAGATATATCAAGTATAATAAATATAAATTAACATCAGAAGGAACTTCGCCCTTGATTAAATATTTAAGAAATGGAAGAAGAGTTAAACCAACAGTCAAAAGTGTTACCCCAATAACTCTGAACCATTTTTTGTATACAGCTAAGAGTGCTCTAATTTTCACTTTATCATCATCTGCTATAGGCTTATACATACTATAAACCAAAGCACTGCTAATTCCCAATTCTGACAAATTAAGAACCATCAGAATCGAGGAAAACAAGCTATTAAGGCCTAAATACTCGTTTCCGAGAGCATATATTATTGCAGTTCTCGAAATAAAAGGAAATAAGATCAATAGAACCTTGTTTATTAAACCTGCAAAAATATTTCTCGTGCTATTATTGAGTCTGCTATCCATAAATAAAATACAATTTTCCGAAATCTATATTTTCAACTTTCTTTTTACAAAATCGCATACTCTCATCAAAAAAACGAATACATTATTCACAGAAGTAGGCATATTGTAATCTATCCATTGAATTGGTGTAATCTTTGCATATTTCTTTATCAAAGCATCAATTGGAACACCTGAGTAAAAATTCTGCATAAAACCATCTCTATCCTTGTTGCCAAAGACTGATCTAACTAATTTTGGGTTATATAAAATTTCCTGTCTATAGTCTGCCGCATAAACATTCATACTTATCACTAATTGTTTGCCTATCTCTATACCTTTAGGAGTATTGCACACAATATCAGATCCAGTTTGGTTATGGCTAAGCAATTTTCGTCTTTGAGGAGACTTAAAATCTGCTAATGTTATATCAGAATCATTGTGCGATGAAAACTTGCAATCTGCACAAGACTTTCTCATATGGAAACCATAAACGAAAGCGTGATGGTAATAATCTCTATTCACAAGCACTTTCTTTCCATCTGCAAATACATACCCTGTGCAGTTTGAGTTTACATGATCAATTATATACTTTTTCTCTCTAAACAAAAATTTTATTAGGTTTAACTTATATTTATTTTCTAAATGTTTTATCCAAGCTTTGAATACATGAGGAGCCCCTTGACCATGGCAAGCGAAATCAATAGTTATCAATTTCTCGTAATCTTTTTTCAGGAAACATTTAAGACCCGCTATTTGACAAGGCGTTCCTGAAAAAATAACAGTCCGATTCCCATTTAAGAATGCTTTTACATGCTTGAATACCATATTTGGATTAGCCGCCACATATTTACTTCTTCTAAATGGAGCCATATTCTCAACTCCTTCAACATAATCCATAACAACATTAAATTCATCATCCCATCGTGCACCAAATATTACTGGATTTTCATCTTGATATAATCGGCATATTTCACTAAAGGCACCTCCGCTAGTGCTTTCCTCCCATAGCTTTCTATCTTTAGTAGTGCCAGCATAGTATACCTTCTCTCTTTTTACCATATCATTGCCTTTCTTCAGAGGGCATACTTCTAAACACAAATTGCAATTTATACAATTCTCATCACCCAAGTACAGAGGGTAGTGATATCCACCATCTGTATTTGGTATCATCTTTATATTATGTTTGGGACATATTGCTTCGCAGGCGCTACAACCACAGCAATCTTCATCTTTTTCAAATAAAATCATCATTTTCTAAAAATTAAGATACAATTCGGTTTAAGTAGTCTAATCTCCAAAATCCATCTTCACCAAATCTAAGCTTTGTCAAACTTAAATTATCAAATCCGATCTTATTAATCATAATCTCATGAAAACCAAGAATCCTATACATCAAACATCTGAATAAATTAGCATGACCAACTACCATAACCTTTTGCAAGTTGCTATTCAGAATGTTTTCTGCAATATAATTATAGATTCTTTCTGCAGCGTCTTTTTGTGCTTCACCTCCTGGTGGCATAAAACAAACTCCCTTTATTCTCATTTCTGCGATAACCCTTTCAGTCATTACACAACGTCGTTCTTTGCCTTCCCATTCGCCTTGAGAAACTTCTTGTAAAGAGTCTGAATATATAATAGGGGTATCTTTCCATAAACCAGATTCTTTCAATCCCAGTAGAGATTGCTTCGTTCTCAATGATGAAGAGCAGTATATTTTATCCACAAGGAAACCTTGTTCTCTTAAGATTCTCCCTATAGACAACGAATGAACAATACCCTCATCTGATAGCGATAGGTTTTCTGTGCGACCACTAACCAAGGACGAATCCCATATGGTTTCAGCATGCCTTAGTAGGAAAATCTCAATCATATGTGCAAGTTATTTGCTGTTCGTTTTTGAAGATATCTTTGCCTTCAGTTCTGAAGATGAAACACCATCAGTTCGCCCCAATACTAAATGTTCCTTCCCATTCTCCTCGCACCATTTCATTGCACGCTGAAAACCAGCATGTATTTGGTCAGGTCCTGTTACAAAGATATCAAAATCAATATTTTTCACCAACTCATCAACATCGGTATAAACGACAACTTCATCCACATAACGTATTGACTGCACCATGAGACATCTGTCCTCTGTTGAGTTAAGTAGTTTAGCATCCTTGTACTTATTAACCCAGCCTCCATCTTGGACAGCGACTACAAGATAATCTCCTAAACCTTTCGTTCTACGAAACAGCTCAGCATGACCTTTGTGTATCAGATCATAGACACCAACTGTTAAAACTTTCTTATGTTTTCTTTGCTTCACATACGTAAGTTCCACATTATCTGGTAGCGCCTTACCATTTTTTTCGCACAATACTTTGAAACGTTTAAAGTCTTTTTGTCTATGTACTATCATCCATTTGTAGTAAACGCTAGAAGGCAGAAGGTCTTGTAAGCGCTGTGAGAAATATGTAAATATGCGAACTACTTGTTTGTTCTTATATTGAATGGGTACAACCCAATTGCCATATTGAAAGGTCAGATATTCATCTAACTCTGAAGGAACATTAAGCATCATGCCTCTGAATTCCCATTTGGTTGTATCTTGCAGATATTGTTCAAAAATAAAATCAGAGCCTCCAGTATGTCGAACATTAGATGCTATTTTACGAAGAATAAAGATTTTTATATACTGCTTATCTTTTCTTAGATAATACAATCCTCTTCGTTCATAACGTATTACTTCAAAACCATCCGCAATAATCGCCCAAAGCTCATCTTTAAAACGCTCTTCGTCTTCTTTTAATATATAAATGCAGAGATTATTAGCCCAAGAGAGGTATCCATCGTTGCGAACAATACCAATCAGTGAACTGAAGGCAGGCCCCCAGTTTATTCCAAGCTTATTAAAATGAGTATAGAGAATGCGAAAGCATGATGTCATGACCTCATCATCAAGATGTGCTTCATTAATGTTAAAGCAACGCTGCTTGTAAGGCAGCAAGCCCATTGTAGTTTTGATGAAATTCATAATCAGTAACAATTAATTAAAGCCTGTCAGGCTAATAACATAAGAAAGTGTAAATCTGTTATTGGATAGCGAGACAAAGAATCATACACGATTTGAATACATGAATAGTTAGTTATTTTGAGAGCACAAACAAAATTGCATTAATATTAATTTTACTCTTCAATATATTCCCATGGATAAGGATTATTCACTACATTCTGAAATTCCTCAATAGCTTCTTGCTGTTTAACTGTAAGCAATGCAAAATTCCAAGAAGCAATGATAGCACGACCTTCATCAGCCAAAGGCTCATCAAACATCTCGCCATAGCAGGCAGTGAGCAAACGGAGTTTCAGCAACGAAGCAGGAAGAGCATCAAGAATATCCCAACAACGATCCAAAACCTCCTGAATATTCTTCTGTTTTTCACCGTGATCTACGAACGAGGCACTATAACCCATCAGAAGAGCGAGACAAACGTTCGCCTGTTCTTCTACAGTGGAACCTTTGACACCGGAATTATACAAATCCGTAGTCAGGCGATAAACTTCACCGTTACGACGGGAAAGGTCGTCGCTATAAACCGGATTCCCGTCCATACCTAAATACATCAGATCGTGCGCTGCACGCTGAAGAGCAAGTGTTTCTTCAGAAAGAGACATAATGATTTATGATTTCAGATTTATGATTGATCAACTGCTAACTATCAATGATGATTGTCAACTGTCAATTATTTAATTACTTCTATAAGATCCGGATGAATCGTAGCAAGCGCAACGACAATGACACCTTGTATCTCGATAACCACACGGCGATCACGTGCACCTTTCACTTTCAGAAAGACGCCTTCCTGTCCCTCAAAGTCACCGCCCGTGATACGAACTTTCGTACCTTTGGACAAATTCAGTTCATCAGGTTGGAAGTACATGAGATGGTCATTATAAGTACCGGCTACAGCAATAAAGCGTTGCATTTCATTGTCGGAGATAATAATCTTCTGTCCGCTACGGGTATCCGTAATGTATTGCAAATAGCTTACCTGTGATTTAATTCGCTTCACCTCGGAAGGACGGGCATGGACAAAAAGTAAATTGTGGACAACAGGAACCAAGGCTCGGACTTTCTTGCCTTTCTTTATACTTATCTTGTATTGCATAGGGACGAAACAACCCAATTTTTCCTTTTCAAGAAGACGCATGGCGTCAAGTTCTCTGCGATAGGTGGCACGCATCGCATACCATATCTCGGACTCTTTTTCAGTATCTTTTTCCGCTTCCATTCGATGGTTTTGTTCAGAAAAGGGTGTTCCTTCGGGGCTTTGGCACCCTTGCATACACCTGAGTTTCAATCAATTGCGAACACTTTATGTAAGATATAGCAAGCTTTGTGTTCCTCTTGCCCGTTGATTTTACGTAGCTGGTCATTACCCTGATTTTTTTTGCAGGTAAAAAGCTATAAACGAAAGCATTATAAGAGAAAAGCGTCTTTTAATCGTTCGTTTAATGGGCGTAAGGATTTAAAAAATTGGGGAAAAGAAAAGAGAATAAAATGAATAGATATTAATGAATATTTTTATTGTTTTTTTATCACTTATAATCAATAAGTTAGCAGATTTATTATCTGATTTCAAAAAGATTTTTTATCAAACATTTTGTCATTAAAGAAAACACGTGTATATTTGCGCCCATTAAACGAACGTTTTTTGAACACTCCCAAAAATAAGATATAAAAAACTATATATCAACCAATTATCCATCATCACAAAATTATTCATTACTATTTTATTTCCCATCTTTTTGTAATCCAACTTTATTTCATATTTTCGCAGTTTTTTTTAACCACGTTAATATCAATTAACGGGTATATAATCATTAAAGTCATGACAGAAATTAAAAAAGTAAAAAGCTGAACAAGAATCAGCAGAGAAGTAAATCGTACAAATCTGAAAATCAGAGAAAAGGCGAAAGTAAGAAACAAAACAGAGTGAGTATTGTAGATGAAAGTCTATTACCTCTTCGGGTATATTATGGCAATAACACCCATCTTTATGTAGGTTATCTGAGACACTTCAAATTAGGTGGTTTTGAATGCATGGGAATCAAAACAATCAGTGATTTAACAAAGTGGATATACGGCTTAGAAATGATGCGAAAACACGAAAAAGGAGAACGTATACCATTAAAGTACAGCAGTTTAAGTACAGAGATTGATAAAATATGGGCAGTGATACAAAAAGAAGATACCGAACACATTGATCCATATGGCTACGATGTAACAATAATTCATTGATAGTTTACTCCAAAGAAAGGGCATAACTTTGCCCCCGTCAATCTGACTGTGGAAGGGCTACACCCTTTCACCCGGATGGTGTAGCCCTAACCACAAAAGGGTGTAGCCATCCGGGGCAAATGGTGTAGCCATCGCAGAAGATTGATTATTAATCATTTATAAACGACTAAATTCATTAAAATGAAGAAACAGATGTTGGGACACCAATCGAATCATGTAACGAAAGACGAAAGAGCAGAGAATCTATGGAAGAAACTTATCAGACAGGAAACAGATTTATCAGACGAAACCATAGCGTGGATGGCACGACGCATACTATTACTGACAGAATACATGCAATATGGATGTGCACTCATAGCCTATCGCAAGCAGAATGGAGAGTTTTATATGGCAAGAGCAACTCTCGTATATTACGAAAACTCTTTCCACCGAGAATACGACATTGAACGCATCCAAAACCATGTGGCATACTGGGATATAGAACAGCAGGGATGGAGAACATTCCAGATAGAGAATTTTCTGGAATGGAAACCGATAGTTTAAATGAAGAATGAAGAATTAAAAATGAAGAATAATATATTCTGAAGCTACTCCAAAACTAAAAGCCGATCAGACCAATAGGTCAAAAAGATGACATTGCAATATCTGTCATGCAGAGTCTTCCTCAGCATGACAGATAATATAAACTAAGCATGAGGCCGCCCTACATAAAAATCAATTGCCTTTTCAGCAAGTCTATAATATCCCGCTGCAACTTCTGCGCATTTATGGGTTTGGAAGTATATGCGTCGAAACCGCTGTTCAGGATGCGCTGTTCATCTTCGGCATACACATAAGCCGTCACCGCCATAATGGGAACAGTAGGTGATATCTCGCGTATCATCTGGGTAGCTTCATATCCGCTCTTCTTGGGCATATTGATATCCATCAATATCAAATGGGGATTATATTTCTTGAATAATTCTACCGCTTCCTCCCCATCCCACGCATGAAGAATATTATATTCATTCTTCAGGATAGATTCGAATAGCTGGAAATTACTGTTATTGTCTTCGGCTATCAAAATAGTGAGTTTATTCTCCACCTTCTGTATCCGGTGTTCTTTCTGCTCTTTCACCGACTTCAGTTCCACAGGACGGTACGGAAGAGTAAACCAGAAAGTGGAACCTTTGCCCTCTTCCGATTCCACACCGATTTTGCCACCCATATGCTCAATAATACTCTGACAGATGGAAAGTCCCAAACCTGTGCCCTGAACAAAAGAATCAAGCTTCACAAAGCGGCCGAACACACTGTCTTTCTTATCAGGAGCAATTCCACAACCTGTATCGGTGACATAAAAGTACAGAAAATCCGTATCTTTCAGATGATAGCCAAAAGTAATGCTGCCCTCAGAGGTAAACTTCATGGCATTATTCAGCATATTCGTAACCACTTGTGTCAGCCTGTTCTTTTCAATGCTGACAGAGCAGTCCGGCATCTCCGGCACATAGCGGATAGGAACAGCCGCATTCTTCTGGCGAAGCTGAGCCGATGCCTCCATCTCTTTGAACAAGGCATTCAAGTCTAAATCAGAGAAATTAAATTCGAGTGTGCCCGCCTCTATTTTAGAAAGGTCCAGAATGTCTCCGACAAGTTGCAGCAGCAATGTATTGTTATTCTCGATGATATTGATGTATTCTTCTTTCTCTTCCTGCTCTTCCGCGTCTGCCAGAATACTGGAGAAGCCGACAATCGCATTGAGCGGAGTACGTATCTCATGGCTCATGTTAGCCAGGAAAGCCGACTTCAAGCGGTTCGATTCTTCCGCCTTTTCTTTGGCCGTAATCAGGTCTTCTTCCATTTTCTTCCGCCCGGTTATCACGAGAGAGGAACCGATCAGGGTGATCGGCTTGCCATTTTCATCTCGTTTATCCACCTTTGCCTGAGCCTCAACCCATTCATAACGTGCAACTCCATTCTTACGGACCACCACACGATACTCTTCCTTAATTTTGGAAACATTGCCCTCCGTCAGTTCTTTATATGCTTTCTTCACCCGTTCCCTGTCCTGCTTGCAGATTTTAGCAAAATACTGGTAATCGGGCACAGAGAGCTGTTCTTCATTCATTATACTGTCGTCATGGCTCAATTCCACCGGACGGTTGACGTCACAAAGCATGGTTCCTTTTTCCAGATCCCACTTCCAGGGAACAATATTCGCCACATCGAGAGACATTGACAGTTTATGATTGGCGGAACGCAGCATTTGTTGTGTTTCGGCCAATTCAGTATTGTCGACACAAAATACGTCAACGTAGCCCTGATGCTTGGACGGAGTCAGAATCACATTGAAATAATTACCGCTACCCTCATTGTAGTGTTGAAAAGAAAGTTCCTTCTGGGTAGAAATAACCATACTATACAGATGAATCATCCGTTCAGTCCCCTTCGGGTCAATCTCACTCCCACGCTTTCCTATAACCGGCCCCAGCGACTTAAAATATTTGTCAAAACGGGGATTAGCCTCTACGGTCAGATAATCTACAACCTTGCCTGCCTGATCGAAAATAAGTTGCTGCTTCAGGTAAACAATAGGCATATTCTCGAACAGGCTATGATAGCTCGTCATCAGCTTGATCTGCTCGGCCTGTTTCCTTCTCACTTTATACATCCACCACATCCACATCCACATAAAGAGGAGAACAACAGCCACTATCGTCAATATGACACTATATTTATGTTGTTCCCAGAAAGTGGGCGGCATCATGTAGAAAACAGAATTCGGAGGACATAGTTTCGGCGACAGTCCGGCTTCGACCAGGTCATGATAATTGAACATGGGAATGGGAGTGCCGCAATCAACTATCTGAACTCCTTGCCGGTTTTCGCCGGACAAGACATTGCCGACAATCTCAGTAGCTTTTCTTCCGACCGTTTTTTCATCGAAGAAATAGCCGCCCACCAAGCCGTTACGCTGTAATCCGGTATTATCCAATGAGAATATGGGGGAAGTAGAGTAATAACTGAGAATCCGGGAAATATTGTTAGTCAGCACCACATTTCCATTCTGCACATCCTGCTGATACCACGAGCAAAACAATACTCCGCTATTCTCCTCCGCACGGCTTAATGAATCGGCCAGTGCATCAGTGGTCATATCTCCGGCAACATAATTCGTTATCTCCAGTTCCGGAAAGTCCTTGTCTGCAATCTCTTTCAAATCCGAGCGGAACTGGGCACTTATATATCTGGAGTCAGACAGAAATATTAATTCATTCATTTCAGGCATCAAATCCTGCATCAATGAAATCGTTTCTTTCAGATATGCCGGTATATAAAATACGGTCAACGACAGATCTCCTTTATAATCTTTCAGGGGAATTCTTTCTTCCACAGGAATTGCTTCCCGTTTTAAATAGGCTTCCTGCGGACCGACGTAATCTGTTTCGGTACAAAGTATGACCGGAACATCTTTCCATTGTTTTTCGATATCTTCCTTCAGCAAGCCCCAGGAAGCGCTGCCCAACAGTATCAGGAGTTTCGGAGGATTGTCTGCATATTTTTCAAAGAGTCTTTTTTCGTATTCCAACAAATTTTCCACATTCTGCAATTGCATAAATTGGCTTCCCATATGCTCAACATCTACCACAAAAGGGGAATTTTTATGCTGGTAAGAATTATAAATGGGGATAATAAAGTCGTTACTCCACCGGGAGGAGCCACTATATGCATTGAGAATCAATATTTTGTCTTCATCTCCCGGTTTAAACGCCGAAGAACTTTCACTCAAGGCATTAACGGTGTTTAACAGGAGTATTATTAAGATAATAAATGTCTTGGTCATTTTATGCAAATATTTCATCTAAATCACAGTTTAGTCTGCAAGTGTATCTATTCTTTACCGGGCACAAGGTAAAAAGGCTGTCTCACAGATGAATTTCATTGCAAAACTAATTAAAAATCAGTGAATTCATAGTTTTAGAAAAGAGTTTTTTTATCGCAGAAATCACTCCACATATTCTCAAATCAGAGAATATTCTCTATTTTTTCTTCTATCTCCAAACAGAATAGATCTAAGCTCTTATTTTTTAATCGGCAAGTTTTTATCCCCTTTTTTAGCTCTTTACCAATAGTAGCATAATTTAAGTTCTTCTTACCTGTATCTATATAATTGCATTTTTTCTTTTTGTCCATCTTTCCTATCAGATAGTGTAAACGCTCTTTCGGATTTGCATATTGAGCCGTTTCTTCGCACGAAGCATCAAATAAAGGAATCAACCAAGCGTCAGTTTCTTCTACAGCAACGGCATAAACTACTTTATTCCGATATGCTTCCGGAATTATCGAAGTTATTTTCTCACGCACAAGCATATATAATTGTTCATTGTATATTTTCCAATCTACACCTTTTGTACGCTGAGGTTCCGGTATGTCATATCCTATTTCCCCTCGTTCTGCCGTATCTATTTGAATGATCAACACAGCATCCTCTTCTATCATATCAAAAAAAGACTGCAACAAGCATTCGTCTGCACATGATTTCAAGACAAGATTCCAATTGCTGAATTTTAATTCAGCAAGATCTGTTTCATCATATAATTCATTAGGACGAATAGCATAGATATCACTTCCATCAATACCTTTCAAAACTTTTAATATTGCTTTTATGATAGCAATATCTGCATGTCCTTCTGCAATAACCCCAATTCTCATATTATTAAAAGTTATCAGGAATGCCACCTATCAGGCCTTTCATCCACATTTCAGAAAGCATCATGTGATTCTCTTCGGTTTGCGATTTCATCCGAACACACTTGGCAGAAGTCTGTCCCTCATCATTACGCTTTACGACATAAAGCCGCTGGTTATCATCATTTAGATTAAGGCCGTCCAATATAGCCGGATTATGAGTAGTAATCAAAACCTGCTTTCCATTCTTCACCGCCAAATCACTAATTGTTTTCATCAAAAATCGGCAAAGCCGCGGATTCAAGCCATTCTCTATATTATCTATAGCGAAGAAATCCGGCGTTTTTTTACTAATGAATAAGGTTAAATAGAATAAAAGCTCCAATGCTCCTTCGTTTGCGTTTTCTGCTGAAAATAAATTATTCTTTTTCTGCATAAACTTATCACGAAAATAAAGATTAGACTTGCTTCGTCCTAATTTGTAGCCTTGCATTTTGTAAATCTCTTCCGTATCAAAAAAGACATCTTCAATCCAGGAAATACATCCTGCTGCTGTTTCCTTTATTTGCAGGATTTCCTCCTTGGGCAAGTTATTCAACAATACATCCAATCCTTCTCCATTAATGCCAAGCGGATATTGAAGACTATCAGAAACAAATCCCCGTAAAGCACTGACAGATAAGGAATAGATTAAATACTGGGATATATATTTTTGCAAAGCAACATATTTCTCATTCATTTCTGTAGAAGATACATCGGATTTTGCCAACGAACTTAAAGTACAATTCCAAGTTGCATATATATCATTCGGATTATTATTCCATATATTGTAATTGACAGCGCTACCTATAGAAGAAAGTATTCGTAATCCTATCTTTTCATTAGCCCTTTGTCCATAAAATGAGGAAATCATCAGTTCCGGTTTAGCAATACGAACTCCTTTCTGAATCATATCTTTCACTTCTATTTGTAGCGAACGCTCAGAAGCAACCATCGCTACAGCTTCTAATATATTCGATTTTCCGGAACCATTGGCACCTATAAAAACATTCACGTTGCCCAAAGACAGAGATGTTTCTGTTATGGATTTAAAGTTTGTTATGGTTATATCCTTTATCATACTTACTTTATTACGCTCTTTACTATGATACTTTTACAAAAGTAATACATAATTTCGGGAATTAATTCCGCCAACGCGTTAAATAATAATTATTTGCTTATCTCCCATATTCTGCGTACTTTTGAAAGCATAAAACCGTATAAATATGAAAATACTCCATACCAGCGACTGGCACTTGGGACATACACTATATAACTATGACCGCAGCCTGGAGCAACAAGCATTTCTGAAACAACTGGCCCGCATCGCAGCGGAAGAGAAACCGGATGCAATGGTAGTGAGCGGAGACATCTACCACTACTCCACCCCATCCGCAACTACACAGAAGATGTACACGGACGGCATGCTCGAAATTCACAGAGCCTGCCCGGAAATGACCATTGTGGTGACAGCCGGCAATCATGACAGCAGTTCCAAACTGGAAATAGACAGCAATCTGTGGAATCACTTCGGAGTGAGAGTGGTGGGAAACATCGAACGGAACCAGGAAGAAGTGAACCTGGAAAAACATATCGTGGAAGTAAAAGACAAAGAAGGAAATCTGAAAGGATACATCATAGCCGTCCCCCACGTATATCCGCAGAACTTTCCGATGCTGGACACGGAGACACCGCGTGAAGAACGGCAGGCTCGCTTTTTCCAGGCATTGCAGGACGAAGTGGAGAAAATGAACGTGAAAAGGCTGCCCGTTGTTTTGATGGCACACCTCTCCATAGAAGGCAGCGACCGGACAGGCCATGACGAGACCGTGGGCGGAATAGAATATGTTCCCATCAGCTCGATGGGTGAAGGATATGATTATTTGGCGCTCGGACACATTCATTGTCCGCAGAACATCAAAGGAAATGGCCGTCACGCACGATATTGCGGAACTCCCCTGCCTGTGAGTTTTGACGAGACTTACCCCCATTCCGTCTCCATCGTCGAAATCCGGCGGGAGGAAGAACCACAAATAAGAACGGTGGAAATAGAAAACCTCCTGCCGTTCGTCACATTGCCTAAAGAAGCGGTGCCCTTTGAAGAAGCCCTCAAACTACTGGAAGAATACCCGGACGACAAGCCTGCTTACATCCGGCTGAATGTTCTGATAAAAGATTATCTGGCACCCGACTGCAACGAGCGGGCATCGAACGCGGCAAAAGGGAAAAACTGCAAATACTGCTACATCAAGTCCAACCGCGAAAAGCAGGCTTCAAGTGATAAAACCCGGCATATCTCCATCCAGGAAATACAGGAAATGTCTCCGCTGGAGATAGCTAAACTCTACTATCAGGAAGCGGAAGGAGAAGAAATGGACGAAGAACTCTGCGAACTGATGAATGTCGCCGTGCAAAAGGTGAAGGAAAAGAATAATCTGCGTTAATCCGCATAATCCGTGGTGAATCATGAAACTTCAAAAACTGACTATAAAGAATCTGGCGTCCATAGAAGATGCCGTCATCGACTTTGAGAACGGACCGTTGAGTGAAGAGTCACTATTCCTCATCTGCGGTGAGACGGGTGCCGGAAAAACAACACTGCTCGACGCCATTTGTCTGTCGCTCTATAATGAAACGCCCCGCATGGAACGTGCAGAAAATGAGAAGTACAAAGATGTGGGGCAAAGTTTCTCTTCTAAGAAAGAAGAGGTGTCCATTAACGACAGCCGCCAACTAATGCGCCGGAATACCAGTGAGGCATGGACCGAACTGGAGTTTACCGGTTCGAATGAGACACCCTATACCGCCAAGTGGTATGTGGCCCGTGCACACCGGAAAGCCTCCGGTGCCATTCAGGATGCAAAGTGGACTTTAGAGAACCGGAAAACGGGTGTCCAACTCATCAAGAAGAATGAAATAAAAGCTGAAATACAAGTTGCCGTAGGACTGACCTTCGAACAGTTCTGCCGTACCACCCTCCTGGCGCAAGGCGATTTCACCAAATTCCTGCAGAGCAAGGAAAGCGAAAAGTCGGACATTCTGGAGAAACTGACAGGCACCGGAATCTATTCTGAAATAGGCGCGGGAATTTACACCATCACCAAGGAAAAACGTACGGATTATGAAAACCAAAACCGGAAACTGGAAGGGATTCACATACTGACTGACGAGGAAATAACTGAAATCAACGAAAACATGACGACACTGAATGCCGAAATCAGTGGAAATGCCTTACAGAAGAATACAGCCGTCCTGAAACATGACTGGCTGAAGAGGCAGACAGAACTTGTCCTGAACCAGGAAAAACAGCAGAAAGCATGGGGAGCGAAAAAGGAGCAACTGCAATCGGATGACTTCCGGCAGAAGGAAATACTGATCAGAGACTGGAACAGCACCGCGGACGCCCGCAACTGGTTCTCTTCTTTGAAACAGCAGCAACGACAGCAGGAGAGCAATATCCAGCAAACCGAAAATCTGAAAGCCAATTTCATCCGCCTCAGCAATGGTTGCATCTGGCTGAAAGATAACATGAAAGAACAACAAGCCAGATTGCTTCTCGCTGAAGAATATCTGAAAACCCATGCCCCGCTTCTCCCCATGTTCGAGCAAAGCCAGTCCATCATTGCCGACCTCAACGCCCTACTTTCTTCCCACTCGCGCATCGCCGCCTATGAGAAGCAGACAGCCGAATTAACCGGGCAACAACCTGCACTGGAGCGGGAACGTGCGGAAAAGGAGGATGACTGCAATCTGAAAAACAAAGAGAACCAAACCAGACAACTGGAAATCGACCGGCTGAATGCACAACTTACCTCTATGAACCGGAGTGCTTTGCAGCAAAAGAAGGACACACTGGAAACTGTCAAGGAGAATTTGCAGAAAGCTCAAAATGCCCTGGCGGTATTGAAAGAGAAACAAGAGGCGCTGGATTCAGCAAAAGAATATGAAAAATCGCTGGACAAGAAATTGCAGACTTGCAAGAGCCGGTATGCAGGTTTGAAAGCCAGTTTCGACAATCAGAAGAAAGCATACGATGACATCAGGACACTATATGACAAACAGAAAGAAGCGGTGGAAGAATGGGCTAAAGAAGCTCGTGCCCGTCTTTCGATAGGAGACAGTTGTCCGGTATGCGGCCAGGAGATAAAGGTACTTTGCAAAGATGAAGACTTTCAATCTGTACTTGCTCCTATCCGGCAGTCATTAGAAGCGAAAGAGAAAGAATATAAAGAAGCTGAACAAACTCTGAACGGCAACCGGACAGAGAGCAAGACATACGAGGGAATGATGGCAAACAGCCGTCTGGCAACGGAGAAAGCGCAGAAAGGATACGACCTTGCCTGCACAGAGGCACAAGACAAATGTAGCCGTTGCCATATCCCGGACATCTCCGACAGCACAAAGGAGACACTGGAAAAGCTGATTCAGGAAAACAAACAGGATATTGAGAACATCAATGCCAAACTAAATGAAGTGCAAACCCTGGCCAGCCATATTTCACGGTTGCAACACCAGAAAGATGAATATCAGAAAGTAGCGGAAACTGCCCGGAAAGCATTTGACGCCATTGATAAGAAGCTGACCGGACTGAAAAATGACATCACCAACAAACGTTCGCTGAAAGAAAATGAAAAAGAAATTATTCATACGACTTTGGAGCGTGTCAGCCCTCTGATTCTCTGGGACGAATGGCAAACTGAATGGAACAGTTCTCCCGTCACATTCATCGAACGCCTGCAAAAGTCTGCCGGTAATTACAAATTGGCGCAGAACAGGCAAGCCGAGCTGAAAGCCGCCATCGCCCTTATCAGCAAAGAACTGGACAGCATATCGGCAACCCGGGAAATCATCTGTGACACATTTCCCGAATGGAAGAGTCTTCCGATAGAGGAAAAACAGGAAATAAAGAATCTGGGAATGGCTTGGAATACGCTGAATTCCCAGGCCAGCGGACTGAAGCAAAATATCCTGTCTGCCCGGAAGAACATGGATGAACTGCAAGCGAACCTGACTGCTTTCTATGCCTCGCATCCGGATATTGACGAATCATACATCATCGCACTCTCCGCTTATTCCGGTGAGTACATAGAGCACCTGCGCACCGGACAGCAACGGCTTAAAGAAGAAGAAGTGGCTGTACAGACAGCTTTCAGGCTGGCAACCGGGCAGTTGGAAGAACATTTGGGCAAAAAACCTGAAATGGAGGAAAATGAAAGTCTGGAAACTCTGAACAGTCAGATTCATACTTTAGAGGAAAAGATTACGGCAGAAACCCAAACCATCCTGCGGCTGAAAATACAACTGGAAGAAAACGCAAAGAACATTGCCCGGATAAAAGATGAAAAGAAGCGCGCGGATGAATTACGGGAGATTTACCTGAAATGGGATCGTCTTTGCCACCACTTCGGTGATGAGAAAGGAAAGAATTTCCGGAACATCGCACAAAGTTTTGTATTGAAAGAGTTACTCAATGGAGCAAACTTCTATCTGCAACGGTTGACGGACCGTTACGAGCTGGAGTGTCAGGCGGGTTCGCTCACCATACTGTTGCGTGACTTCTACCAGGGAGGCGCAGCACGACCGGCCTGTACGCTGTCCGGTGGGGAGAGCTTTCTGGTCTCCCTGTCGCTGGCTCTCGGACTTTCTTCTCTCAGCCGGCATAGTTTGTCAGTGGATACGTTATTTATTGACGAGGGATTCGGTACGCTAAGCAGCGACTATCTGAATACGGTGATGGATACGCTGGAGAAGCTACATCAGATGGGCGGAAAGAAAGTAGGAATCATCAGCCACGTAGAGGGATTGCGGGAACGGATCAAAACTCAGATACAGGTGAAACGGATTGATAATTCGAGAAGCGAGATCAGGACAGTAACTCTTTTATAAATTAAGAATAATTCTTTCATTCTTTAATTGATATTACGTACTTTTGTAGCTATTATAAATCAAAAAGACAATGAAAAAGTTCGTGAAAGGAGTTCGGTTTACTCCTAAAAACTATTCCGACGAGGTAGAAGAGAAGATTCAACACTATAAGAAAGAAGGTTATAAACTCCCGTCGCGCCATCTGTTGCGTACGGAAGAACAACTGGCCGGTATCCGTGAAAGTGCGAAAATCAACACAGCATTGCTGGATTATATTTCGGCAAACATACGCGAAGGTATGTCGACGGCAGAGATTGACCATATGGTATATGAATTTACGACAGACCATGACGCAATCCCCGCCCCTTTCCTGTACGAAGGATTTCCGAAAAGTGTATGCACAAGCATCAATGATGTGGTATGCCACGGCATCCCAAGTACCAAAGAGTTTCTGCGCAGTGGAGACATTGTGAACGTAGATGTTTCAACGATCTATAAAGGATATTTCTCGGATGCTTCGAGAATGTATATGATCGGAGATGTAAAACAGGAAATGCAACGTCTGGTGCAGGTGGCAAAAGAATGCCGCGATATAGGTGTGCAGACTGCACAACCGTGGGCCCGGCTCGGAGATGTGGGCGCAGCCATTCAGGAACATGCAGAGAAGAACGGTTACAGCGTAGTACGTGACCTTTGCGGACATGGTGTAGGCATCAAATTCCACGAGGAACCGGATGTGGAACACTTCGGCAAACGTGGCACGGGTATGCTTATCGTTCCGGGAATGACGTTCACCATCGAGCCGATGATAAACATGGGAACATACGAAGTCTTCATCGACGAAGCGGACGGATGGACCGTGTGCACAGACGACGGTTTGCCCTCGGCACAATGGGAAAGCATGATTCTGATTACTGAAACCGGAAACGAGATATTGACGGAATAAGCATGGAGATTGTTTTTCTAATCATCGGACTGACAGTAGGTGCGGGCGTAGGTTATCTGATAGCCGGACGAAAAAGTGCCGCACTATCAGCACAACTGCAAGCCACCCGCGAACGGGAAGAATTACTGAACCGCACTTCGGAAGAACGTATCGCACGCGAGAAAACCATAACCGCCGAACGACTGACTGAACAGGAAAAATCATTCAACCTCAGGTTGGCAGAACAGCAGAAGCAATGGGAAGAACGTCTGAGATTGCAGACGGAAGAAGCGGAAGCCTTACATAAGCGCATGAATATAGAGTTTGAGAATCTCTCCAACCGCATCTTCCAAAGCAAGACAGAAGACTTTACCAAACTGAATGCCGAACATCTGAACAACCTGCTCCGTCCCTTGGGTGAGAATCTGAAGGATTTCCGGGAAAAGGTGGAACAAGTATACAGCAACGAAGCCAAAGAACGTTTCTCGTTGGGCGAACGCATCAAAGAATTAGTAGAGTTGAACAACCGGCTCAGCGAAGATGCCAACAATCTGACCCGCGCCTTGAAAGGTGACTCGAAGATGCAGGGTAACTGGGGAGAAATGATTTTGGAACGTCTGCTCCAAGCATCCGGCCTGATTGAAGGTGAACATTATTTCCGCCAGGAATTCCTGAAAGACGAACGGGGCGAGGCTATCACCAGCGAAGAAAGCGGGCAGAAAATGCAGCCGGACATCCTGATCAGATATCCCGACGACCGCGAAATGATTATAGACTCCAAAGTTTCCCTCACGGCTTACAGCGCCTATACTTCTGCCGAACACAAGGACGAAAAGGCCCGTTTGCTGAAAGCTCATCTACAATCTGTCCGTGCCCACATAGACGAGTTGAGTCAGAAAGATTATTCCCACTACGACATCAAGGCACCGGACTTTGTCATGATGTTCATCCCGACCGAAGGAGCCTATTTGCTGGCTATACAGAGCGATACCAATCTTTGGGAATATGCCTACAACAAGAAAGTCGTGCTGATGAACCCCACTAACCTTATCAGTGCCCTGCGTCTATCCCTTGACCTCTGGAAACGGGAAAATCAGGTAAAGAATGTGCAGGCAATCATCAAGCGGGGCACAGCATTGTATGAAAAGATTGTAGGTTTCACCGATACGTTCCTGAGCATCGGAGACAAGCTGACCGGACTGCAAAAAGACTATGACAAAGCGTTTAACCAACTTTCCGGCGGAAACGGCAGCGTAGTAAAACAGGCGGAAATGCTGAGAGGCATGAGCCTCACCCCAAAAAAACGGATATCAGCAAGACTATTGCCTAGAGATGGAGAACCGGAGGAAGAAGAGGAGGAAACAAGCGAACAGATAAAATAAGCATTCAACAAATAAGATATATAAAACATGAAAATCCTAAAAGACCGTATTCTGAAAGACGGGAGATGTTATCCGGGAGGCATATTGAAAGTGGACAATTTCATTAACCACCAGATGGACCCTATCCTGATGAAATCTATTGGCGTGGAATTTGTCAGGCGTTTTGCCTCCACCACAATCAACAAAATCATCACAGTAGAAGCCAGTGGCATTGCTCCTGCCATTATGGTGGGATATTTGTTGGAACTCCCCGTTGTTTTTGCCAAGAAGAAAAAGCCCAGTACAATGGAGAATATGTTGGTTACTTCCGTTTATTCTTTTACCAAACAGCGGTCTTATGAAGTATGCGTCAGTAAGGATTTTCTCCGTCCGGAAGACCGGGTACTCTTTATAGATGACTTCTTGGCTAATGGAAATGCAGCCAAAGGCATTATGGAACTTGTGAAACAAGCGGGTGCCGAATTAGTGGGAATGGGGTTCATCATAGAAAAAGCTTTCCAACACGGAGGAGATGAATTGCGTGAACAAGGCATTCATGTGGAATCTTTGGCGATTATAGAAAGCCTGGAGAATTGCGAAATTAAAATCAGATAAAAAATGAGGTTTTACGTATGTGTAGGCGAATAATCATTCGCCCACACATACATAAAATGACCTTACTTATTCATAACATTTTATTTTTCATATAAAATATTACGAATAACTTCTTTCACATCCTTCACTACTCCCATAGTGACCTCCTTGTCCAACTTAAGACTTACCGCAAAATTATCACTGCCTGTAGTAGTTTTATATTCTTTAAGACTCTGCTCCACTTCCCGGAGAGAAGGATTCTTCAGAACCGGACCGGCACTTCCGCCAGAGAACAAAGATATCTGAATTGGCAAGGAAATATCCGTAGCCGTCTTATATTTAGAACTATAAGCTTTAGGCTCTTCAAAATAAACTAATATAGGAAATATACTATCCAAACGGGCTTCCGAAACTCCACCCAACTGCCCGGATATTTCACCACGCACTTGCAGATAAGAGTCTTTTATTGTCCGAAGATACGAAGTAATGGCATCTGATGATGAACCACGATCATACCAAACTGACAAATTAGTAATCGGATTAGCATTTTTCTTCACAGATTCCTTGTACTCTTTTCTCAATGAAGCCGTAAGCTTTGCTGACAAAGTTTCCACGTCATATTCTTTGATCGATTCATTGTCAAGCATCATTTTATTGTTCATATTTACAAAAAAACGATGAGAAACTCCCATCGGATTTTCAATCCTATAGCTTTTCTTCCCACCAACAGCATCTTCAGCCTTGCGTTTGAAGAAATCTTCCAATTGTACCAGTTCACTTTGGGGAATTGAACCTTGTTTCACCTCCACAGGAGTCATCACCTGTTCCATTGTCTTTTTTACTTCCGGCCGCGCAAACGCATAAAGCGTTCCGGCAGCCACCGGCACGAAGAGCAATAGCTTCAAACGTGCCCAATTGTTCGTTCTTCTTTTTAACATCATTGTGATACGGTTTTTAAGTTTACTGTGATTGAAACCGCAAGCCATAGAGTAGAGCCTTGTACCTACGGATTTCTTCACCAATAAAAGTTGATATTGAGTTGCATCGATGCCATGATTGATGACGCTGTTATCTGCCTCATATTCGTGCACTTCCCGGAGTTCGCGCATCAGCAGCCATGCAGCAGGATTGAACCAATGGAGTATGACGAGACATTCCATCCAAAGCAAATCCAATGTATGCCGATGCTGCAAATGCATCTGCTCGTGTAGCAATATTTCTCCGGGATTCTTTTCATAATCTTCCTGAGAAAGCACAATCGTGTTTCCCCAACTGAAAGAGACAATCTTTTCCGGGCAAATGACCAACTTGTACTCTCCGTATTCGTGAGCGGGAAAACGGCGTACAAGCCGATACATACGGATAGTGGAAAGCAAAAGGAAACAAAAAACGACTAACGCTCCCAAAAGGTAACAGCCACTCAGAAGCACAATCACAGAAATAGCAGACATTACACTGCCACGAGGTTCTTTCATGACGTTTCCTTCCTCTGTCCCTCCGGAGAAAGTGTCTGTTCTTTCAGACATATATTCCTTACCGGTTTCCTCTCCTGCATCGGCAACACCGGTTTCTTTCTCTGTCAACAGATTTCTGACAGTGGCTACAGGCAACTGTAAAGGTGTATATTGGGAAACATCTATTTGCATCAACGGCAACAATGTGCAAGCTGCCGTCCCTATCAGCAAAAGCAGGCGGTTCGTACGGAAGAGCGTGTCTCTTCTGAAAAACAGCCTGAATAGAAAATACAGGACGGTCAGGCACAAGGTAGATTCAAATATATAAAATAATATAGCTCCCATGATGTATACATTTATAGAGTATGAGTATCCTTATCCGTTTGCCTTTTGCCCTCGATACGTGCAATCAGGGCTTTCAGCTCATCAACCGACATTCCTTCTTCTTCAATAAATGCAGATACAACATTGGTATAGGAGTTATTGTAATATTGGGCTACCACATCATTCAGCGCAGAGCGCTTATAGTCTTTATCGGACACAGCCGCATAATACTGATAGGTATTACCATAAGGCCTGTACTTTACAAAACCTTTTTCCTCTAATCCACGTACCAAAGTAGATACAGTGTTATAATGCGGTTTCGGCTCTTCATAAAAAGCCAACAACTCACGGACAAACATCGGCCCGTGTTCCCAAAACATTCGCATGATTTCTTCTTCCTTTGCAGTCAATCGCTTCATAGTCTTTTTCTATTTATCGGGGTGAACAATGCAAAGATAGAAATTAGTTTTAAACAAACAACTATTACAATCAGTTATTCAACTAACACAAGCAGTAGTTTAACTAATATTACCAGTAGACAGTCAATATACCTTATTATATTTATGCTTTCTTTTTCTTCGGAAGTACCTGGTTCAATACAATATATCCCAATATTCCGGCAATGGCGGTGCCACACAACACACCGAACTTGGCCTGATTCAGCAATTCCGGATAGACACCGGAGAAAGATAGATTGGCAATGAACAAAGATACGGTAAAGCCGATACCACCTAATAACGATACTCCGGCAATGTTTCTCCAGTTCATACCCTCAGGCATACGGGCAAGTCCACTTTTAATAGTCAGCCAGGTAAACAGGTAAATACCCAAAAACTTACCTAAAAGTAACCCCAGCCCAACAGCAAGCCCCACATTTCCTACAACATCCCCGCCCCCACTGAGCACCACTCCCGCATTGGCAAAAGCAAACAAAGGAAGAATTACAAAATTCACCGTTCCATGCAGGTTATCTTCCAAAGACTGCAAAGGACTGATTACACGGTCGGATGCTCTCTCTACTTGCTTCAATGTGGCAATCTGCTCGTTGGTCAAGACAATAGTGTCGGACTGTACCACCGGAAATGAGCTGACAATGGCACGGATACGCCTTATGTATTTACCTGCATCCAGCCGCGGACGGGCAGGAATGACGAATGCCAGTATCACACCGGATATGGTGCTATGAATGCCGGACTGTAAGAACAAATACCAAATAATCACACCAAAGAAGAGAAAGAAAATCTTCTGTGTCATACCAAATTTCCCCATATAATATAGGAATGCGTAAAGTATGGCTGCCACAATCAAGTAACCGTAAGCAACCTCATTGCTATAGAAAATAGCAATCACCAGAATACCGCCGATATCATCCACCACCGCAAAAGCTGTCAGAAAGATTTTCAGGCTCAAAGGAACCCGCTTACCCAGTAAACTCAATACCCCCAGCGAGAAAGCAATGTCAGTAGCCATAGGAATAGCCATGCCCCCTGTTTCGGGTGTACCGGAAGTCACCAGTAATGAATAGACGATTACCGGAAGTATCATACCTCCGCACGCCGCTATAAACGGCAGAATCGCTTTTCGGAAAGAAGACAACTCTCCCACCAGCAACTCACGCTTTATCTCCAGCCCTACGGCCAGAAAGAAAATCGTCATCAGACAGTCGTTAATGAACTCGATCATCGTCAGATTATGACCGCCATGCGAAAGCAGGTTAAAATCCCCGATACGCAAATGCAGCTCCTGCGACAGGAAACTCTGATATACCGGAGCTAGCGAGGAATTGGCAACAATTGCAGCCAAAATAGCCGTCAGGAACAGTAGAACGCTCGCCACCACATTCAGCGACGAGATGTTTTTCACAGTACGTAGAATAATCATTGTTTATCTGATTTAAGTATTAGCTTTTCAAAAGTGACTCAAGCCGTGTCAATGAGCTATTCCTTATAGCTCATCAACGCCAGTTTTTTAACCCAGAGTACAAATATACCTGTTAATATTAAATTAAGCACAATAGTAAGTACGGAAATTACTAATGCCGGGCCACCCAGATTGTAGCCCAGTGCAATAAAAATAACTCCTGCTCCCACCTCACCACGGGTAAACATACCAATGGAAAGTGCCAGACGCTCACTCAATTTACGGTCGCGGTAGAAGAATACCGGAAACAGCTTACCCACATTGGATAGCAGTGACACCATGATCACATGTATGATAATCAGAACCCAGGGCATCATTTCCTGAGAGCCGGTTACGGAAACCATTCCCGCCGCATCTCCTGAAAGACTGATGCCTTGAAGCGGGGGCATACTCATACCCACCAGGAACATAAAGATGAAAGAGATTCCTGTTGATGCTTTCCGCTCCCAAGCTGTATCAATCTCTTTATGCTTCATGACCATACCCAGAACAAATGCCGGAAGCAGCACTTCAATATGAATGCTGGCTTCTTCGCCATATAAATTCTTCGTAATAAGATATAAGGATTGAGTGGCGGCAAACACCAGAACGGAATAAAGAAGAATAGCTTTCCAATCCTGACGCATATTATATTTACTCAGCTTCTTCCACCCGAAAGAAAGCAGCACAAAGACAATGAAGATAATCACCAATAACTGCCAGCGTGGACCGATCATCATAATCTGCAAAGGAATCATCAGCAGGATAGTGTCCAGGTCATCAAAAATAGCCAACACCTGAATCTTCTTATAAATCCAACTGGATTTCAAACCGATAGCTGCCAACATCGTAAACAATATACCGGCGGAAGTAGGAGCGGCGAAACGGCTCAACAACAGATTTTCTTTCCATGCTTCCCAACTATTCCAGTATTCGGGCGGAAGCAAAATAAAGATATAGTAAATGGCGATCAGAAACCAAGGCATAGCTGCCGTAGCCATTGCCACAAAATAATCTTTCGCATAAGTTTGCCAACGGGATTTATCCACCTCAAACTCACGCCCCACATTAATCATAATGAATCCCAGACAGATGTACAACAGCACATTAGACACCGTCTTCACCGTACCATAATCACTACCTGACCATGCAGGAAGATATTGAGCCACAAAAAGGCCTACCACCAGGAAGGCCGAGAACGATAGAACTTTTCTCATTTATTATCAGTTAGAATTTGTCAACATAAAGGGGATTGTCAAGACAGTCCTACAGAAAGAGAACAATCCCCCGGCTAATATGAATCAGCTTTTAGTTTTTTTTATATTAATCTAATTTCAACACCGCAAGGAACGCTTTCTGCGGCACTTCAACATTACCAATTTGTTTCATACGTTTCTTTCCCTTCTTCTGCTTCTCCAACAACTTACGCTTACGGCTGACGTCACCACCGTAACACTTCGCCGTCACATCCTTACGCACTGCCTTAATGGTCTCACGAGAAATGATTTTAGCTCCGATAGCTGCCTGGATGGCAATATCGAACTGTTGTCTTGGAATCAGGTCTTTCAACTTCTCGCACATACGGCGTCCCAATTCGTAAGCATTGTCGAAATGTGTCAGCGTCGAAAGAGCGTCCACCGGTTCGCCGTTCAGTAAAATATCCAGTTTCACTAACTTGGACGGGCGGAAACCACTGGCATGGTAATCAAAAGAGGCATATCCTTTCGAGATACTTTTCAGCTTGTCGTAAAAGTCAATAACGATTTCTCCTAAAGGCATATCATAGTAAATCTCCACACGATTGCCCGAAATGTACTCCTGCTTCACAAGTTCACCGCGTTTGCCCAGACACAACGTCATGATGGGGCCGATATAATCGGTGGTGGTGATGACGGAAGCACGAATGTAAGGCTCCTCGATATGGTCTATCAAAGTAGGGTCAGGCATACTGCCGGGGTTATGCACCTCCGCCATGTGACCTTGCTTGTCGTAAATGTTATAGGAAACGTTCGGCACGGTAGTTATCACGTTCATATCGAACTCACGGTCAAGGCGCTCCTGCACAATCTCCATGTGCAGCAATCCGAGGAAACCGCAACGGAAACCGAAACCTAATGCCAACGAAGACTCCGGCTGGAAAGTCAGCGAAGCATCATTCAATTGCAACTTTTCCAAAGAAGAGCGCAGGTCTTCAAAGTCTTCCGCCTCAATCGGATATACACCGGCGAAAACCATCGGCTTCACTTCCTCAAATCCGGCAATAGCCTCCTTGCACGGGCGGGCTATGTGGGTTATGGTATCTCCCACTTTTACCTCTTTAGAGGTTTTGATACCGGAAATAATATAACCTACGTCTCCTGTACGCAATTCCTGACGCGGCACCATTTCCATCTTAAGAACGCCGACTTCATCGGCATCGTATTCTTTCCCGGTATTGAAGAATTTCACTTTGTCTCCTTTGCGGATCACTCCGTTCACAATCTTGAAGTAAGCGATGATACCACGAAAAGAATTGAACACAGAGTCGAAAATCAAGGCCTGCAACGGAGCTTCCTCATCACCTTCGGGATGAGGAATACGCTCGACAACTGCCGCCAGAATTTCTTCCACACCCATGCCTGTCTTGCCGGATGCGCGAATGATCTCGCTGCGTTTGCAACCGAGTAGTTCCACTATTTCATCCTCCACCTCTTCGGGCATGGCACTCGCCATATCGCATTTGTTGATAACCGGAATGATTTCCAAGTCATGCTCAATTGCCATGTAAAGGTTGGAGATGGTTTGCGCCTGTACACCCTGCGAAGCATCTACAATCAGCAATGCACCCTCGCAGGCGGCAATAGAACGGGACACTTCATAAGAGAAGTCAACGTGTCCCGGAGTGTCAATCAGATTCAGAACATATTTTTCACCCTTGTATGTGTACTCCATCTGAATGGCATGACTCTTAATGGTAATCCCTCTCTCTTTCTCCAGATCCATATCATCGAGCATCTGTCCTCCGGTCACCTGTATCGTATTGGTAAATTCAAGCAAACGGTCGGCTAAAGTAGACTTACCATGGTCAATGTGGGCTATAATGCAAAAGTTACGTATATTCTTCATCTATATTTTATCCTATAATCGATTATCTAATTGTATTCACTCTGTTTTTTCGTGCGCAAAGATAATGCAAACCGAAAGCAGTACAAAATAAGCTTGCCTATTTTTAACACTAAGGTGCAGCTTATCTTCACTTTTGAGCAAAACTATTCTATCATCACACTGTTATGTATGGATATTAACCTAAACCACATAAATAAAATGAGAAAGTATATTATTTTTGCATGCACCCTTTTGGTGCTTGCCGGATGTTCTAAAAACGAAATTACCATTTATGGTTCGGCTCCCGGAAACGGAGAGTCCGGTCAGGGAGAGACGTCAAATAACGCTGAAGCACTCATCACATTTTCCGCTTCACTTGAAAACCGGAAAGTGACCAGATCCATGTCGCCTATGCCTAAAGGGTTGGCCAGCCAGATTTACGCTTTCAAGACATCGGACAGCAATTTCAGGGAACCACTTGCCGAAGGTTTGTATACCACTTCTTCCGCAGGCATATTGACGGGACAGGATGGATATAAAATGTATTTGAGTAATGGTACATATAATATGTATGCATTCTCTACGAATTCTTCAAGCTATCCTCCCGTCATCACCAATGGAGTGTCCGCCCCTTTAAAGAATGGCGTCGATTATCTGTGGTGGGAGAATCTGCAACAAGACATCATGGCTTCACAAATCCATATGCCTATCGTATTTCAGCACGTAGCTTCCCAGGTAGTTATCGACCTGTCAGCCGGTGAAGGGCTGAAACTTGACAGTCTGGTTTCGGCAAGTATTCTTCCGCCAAGCCCGGGTGCCAGCCTCGACTTGCGTACAGGTATCATCGAAGCCACCACCACCTACGACACCACTCCGCTCAGCATGGGCAAAAACGGCCTTCTGGCACAAGCCATCGTCCTGCCGACACGCGCCACGAGCCCCATGGCAATAACATTAAAGGTACTGGCAGATGGAGAAACCACTCCCCGAACCTACACTGCCGACATCCCCATCCCCGGCAAACTGGCAGGAGGATTCTCATACGTATTCAGTGCCATTATAGACGGGAATTCCGTATCATTCCCCAATGTAAGCATCAAGGACTGGACAGAGGTCGACGAATCCGGCAACCCTATTTACCCGATACAGAAATAAAAAAATAACTAACCTATATCACTACGATACAACAACAAAGGCAAAAATATGAAAGCCAGAATATCCGAAATAAGGAAAGAATATACCAAAGGCAAGTTGACACAATGTGTCATCAACGACAATCCTTTCAAGCAGTTTGAAGAATGGCTCAATGAGGCCATCAACAGCCGGGAAGATGAACCTACGGCTATGATAGTGGCAACTGTTTCAGCCGAAGGACATCCTTCCACGCGTACCGTTCTGCTGAAAGGATTAGAAAATGACAGATTCATATTCTTTACGAACTATGAGAGCCGCAAAGGCAGGCAACTGGCTGGCAATCCGTACATCTCCCTCTCTTTTGTGTGGCATAAGCTCGAAAGACAGATACACATTGAGGGCAAGGCGGAGAAATGCTCCGGTACAGTTTCGGATACTTACTTTGCAAGCAGACCGTATAAAAGCAAGATCGGTGCAAGAATATCCCCGCAAAGCCGGGTTATAAACAGCCGTATGGAGATTATGCGGGCTTTCGTGAAAGAGGTCTTCAAATTGGCAGGACATGAAATCAAACGTCCCGATAACTGGGGCGGATTTGCAGTAACCCCTACCCGTTTCGAATTTTGGCAGGGACGGGAGAACCGTTTGCATGACCGCATCCTGTATACCCCACAGGAAGATGGCAATTGGAAGCAAGAAAGACTTGCCCCCTGATCAATCCGGAAGGATGGAATACAAAAAAGAAGCGTTGATAACATATATAATGTATCAACGCTTCTTTTTATAAGATAAATGTCAATCTCTCTCTTAAACCAACTTAACAAACAGTTCGCCTTCTACTTCCTGAGTAGAGATTTTTTCTTCTCTCAATAACCAGCCAAGGCCCAAGAACAAATCTTTGTCTACCAACTTTGTTGCTTTCTTGATTTGTTTAGCAGTTAAACCTTCAGTCTCATTCAGTGCATTCCAAATTTTTCCTGCAGTTTCACCAGCTTTTTCTTTTAACATTTTCTTTTTGTTTTTAGTTATACATGCTTTCATCTAAATTCTCCCAAAGAAGAGGTTCAGATTTTATTTCAGGGGCAAATATAGTTATTTTTATGTTATATAACACGTTATTATCTGCTTTTTTGCATTATATGTCATAAAAAGAGCATTTTTTCAGCGAGTAAGACCAAAAATAATAGTCCATTCTATCAAAACAGACCGTCTGTTGAAAGCAAACAGATGGTCTGTTCGGGTCAAATAGACCATCTGTTCGGACTAAACAGACCGTCTGTTTTCAAGATACTCAGCCCAGATGCGGGCGGCCTCCTCTACCATCCTGACACAAGGGCGTTTAGCATAATATTGTTCGGTACGTTCTTCGGGCATTGAAACTCCTTCGGGCTTTTTAAGACCTAACAGTTCGGCACAGATGGTAGAACCGTTGCGTTTTTTGAACTCAGCGGCCAATTCCTGCACCACGGCATAGTTGGCGCCCTTTCCTTCACGGTCCTTAGGATCTGTTGCACCGGTCTCCAGTCCTGCAAGCAAAAACATGCCGCACGCCGCACCACACGTTTGCCTCATACGACCTATACCACCTCCGAAAGAAGCAGCCATTCGTGCCGCTTGTTCCTGCGTAAATCCATACATATCGGCAAAAGCGAGCACAACAGACTGGGAACAATTGAAACCACTCTTAAACAGTTCTGCCGCTTTCTCTATTCTTTCCTCAAACATGGTTCTCCTCCCTTTCTTATTCTTCTATTTCCAACAACATGGGACAGTGGTCGGAATGGACAGCATCATTGAGTATGCGTGCTTCCTTCAGCATCGGACGGACGGGTTCGGTCACCATACAATAGTCGATACGCCACCCCTTGTTTTTCGTACGGGAATTGAAACGATAGCTCCACCAGGTGTATTCCTGTTGTTCGGGATGCAACAAACGGAAAGTATCAATAAAGCCGGCATTCAGAAAGCGTGTCATCCATTCCCGTTCTTCCGGCAAGAAACCACTGTTCGTGGCATTGCGAATGGGGTCATGGATGTCTATAGGTTCATGGCAAATATTATAATCTCCACAGAGAATCAGTTTCGGACGTGATTTCCGTAATTCCGTCACATATTCCTGGAATTTCTCCAGCCATACCATTTTAAATGCCTGGCGTTCGTCTCCACTCGTCCCTGACGGATGATATACACTTACCACAGATATATCTCCATAGTCAGCACGGATGAAACGGCCTTCATTGTCGTACTCTTCTATGCCCATGCCATACTCTACATGATCCGGTTCCCGCTTCGTAAGAATTGCGACTCCGCTATATCCTTTCTTCTGTGCAGAATACAGATAGTGTTTATATCCCAATGCTTTCAGAGCTTCTTCCGGATACTGATCCGGTTGTAATTTTGTTTCCTGGATGCATACCACGTCAGCCTGTTCCTGTTCCAGCCATTCGGGTAAACCTTTACTGACCGCTGCACGCAATCCGTTTACGTTGTATGTAATAATCTTCATATCATTTATTATTTTGTATTATATCTTTATATTCCAATATACATATTTGATATTCAATCAAATACTCCCGTATCATGACAATTCGGATATCAATAACATGATATTCAATACCGTCACAATGCCGGCAATAGCGTAGAGCACAAAACTGCTCCATTTACTGTTGACGTATTGCCCCATGACCTTGCGGGAAGATGTCAGTCCCACTTGCAGGAAAACGGTAAACGGTAACTGTATACTCAGCACCATCTGCGAAATCAGCAGCCCTTTGAAAGGGTCACCAATAAAGAATATCAGCAGCAGCGCAATACCTAATGAAAGAATCACACCTACCTGCGAGTGGCTATCCTTGATATGGTAAGACTCTCCGAAGATACCGGCAAAAATAGAGCCTGCCGCCATACCGCTGGTAATGGTGGAAGATATACCCGCCATCAGCAATGCCAGGGCAAAAACTATGGCCGCACTGTTTCCAAGTAAGGGTTCCAACAAAGACTTAGCCTGTTGCAACTCTTCAACCTGAATGCCGCTTTTAAAGAAAGTAGCGGCAGCCAGCAGTATCATGGCGCTATTGATGGCCCATCCTACAATCATAGAGAAGAGTGTATCAAACAATTCATATTTCAACACTTTCCGTATGGAAGAATCATCCTGTTTATTGTATTCGTGGCTCTGAATCACCTCCGAATGCAAAAACAGGTTGTGTGGCATTACAACCGCTCCCAGCACACTCATAATAATCAGCATACTTCCTTTCGGAAAGGCCGGTGTCACCCATCCTTCCACAGCCAACGGCCAGTCAATCTCCACCAGGAAGAGTTCGTAAATAAAAGAAAGTCCGATAACAGAAACAAATGCGATAATGGAACGCTCTATTTTTTTATATGAGTTTGTGAAAAGCATAATCACGACAAAGATTGTCGTTAATATTGCCCCCCAGATTATCGGAATATCAAAAAGCATTTCCAACGCAATGGCTCCTCCAAGAATCTCAGCAAGCGAAGTCGATATGGAAGCAAGCACCGCAGTACCCAGAATCGGGCGGGACACCCATTTAGGAGTGTATTTTGTAGCAGCTTCCGACAGACACAAACCCGTAACAATGCCCAAGTGGGCCACATTGTGCTGCAATACAATCAGCATTATCGTTGATAGAGTCACTACCCACAACAAGGAATAACCAAATTCCGAACCTGCCGCAAAGTTAGAAGCCCAGTTTCCCGGATCAATAAAACCAACCGTTACCAACAACCCCGGACCGATATATTTAAACACGTCCAGACCACCCAGATATCGTTTGTGGTCTCGTCGTTTCAAGTCTTTCAGAATATTTTTCATTGTTCGATATTTTAATGGCGTAAAATTACGAAATAATAACAAGCGAATTATGTTTTCAGTTCAAAAAAGAAGCCCCGGCATTTTGAAATACCAGGGCTGACTATGTTTCCTTAAAGTACGGTGAGCGGGTTAGAATCCCATTTCATGCAGTGCCCGACACAACTGGTCCGGACAAGAGGTGGAACGTCTTCCACAACGGATTCCTTCCAGACGGGAAAGCACATCCCCCACAGGCATTCCTTTCACTAATCGGGAAATACCCTGTAAGTTACCGTTGCAACCTCCCCAAAATGCAATATCTGTTATTATATTATCTTCTATTTCCAATTCGATGTGAGAACTACACGTACCTTGAGTTTTATAAGTATACTTCATTACTCTTCACTCTCCTCCGGCTTCATGTTGGTATAAACCGTTTGTACGTCATCAAATTCTTCGAGGCGTTCTATCATCTTATCGAGAGTCTCACGCTGCTCGGGAGTAACCTCTTTCGTATCGTTCGGGATATAGGTAAATTCACCACCGACATCTTCGAAGCCATATTCTTCCAGATGCTTCTGAATAGCAGCATAGCTCTTCGGATCTCCATAAATAGTGATTGTACCTTCTTCTTCATCCTCTTCGAACTCATCATCTACATCGTAGTCAATCAAGTCGAGGATAAGTTCTTCCATGTCCACACCGTCTTTTTTCTTGAAAGTAAACATACACTTATGGTCGAACAAGAAAGCCAACGAACCCATAGTTCCCAAGTTTCCACCAAACTTATTGAATACGGAACGTACATCAGCGACAGTACGGGTAGTGTTGTCGGTCAAAGTATCTACAAATACGGCAATACCGTGAGGGCCGTATCCTTCATAAGTCATTCCTTTGTAATCACTCTGGTCCTTACCCATTGCATTCTTGATAGCGCGGTCGATGTTATCTTTCGGCATGTTTTCACGCTTACAAGTAGCGATAACAGAACGCAACGTCGGATTGTTTTCCGGTTCCGGGCCACCAGCCTTTACAGCAATAGCAATTTGTTTACCCAGTCTTGTAAAGGTCTTCGCCATGTGACCCCATCTCTTCAATTTGGCAGCTTTTCTATATTCAAACGCTCTTCCCATTGGTTTTATGTTTTAAATATTAATTATTTAATTATTAATTAGCGCAGCTTTGCATCCAGTTTTTCTTCCAGATTCTTCACGAGTTTCGACATGATTTTATCAATCATCTTATCGTTCAATGTCTGTGTCTCGTCTTGCAACAAGAAGCTCACTGCATATGATTTCTTGCCTGCTTCCAGATTTTTGCCTTCGTAAACGTCGAAGAGGGACACTTCTTTCAGCAACTTTTTCTCTGTATCGTAAGCTATCTTCTCTATTTCTGCGAATTGCACCTTTTTATCAAGCAACAAGGCAAGGTCGCGTTTCACTGCAGGGAACTTGGAGATTTCCGTATAACTGATTTTCACGGAACGGATGGCTTTCATCAACTCTTTCCAGTTCAAATCAGCGTAATACACTTCATTATCAATATCGAAAGCTTTCAGAATCTTCTTCGTTACAATACCGAAGGTTGCAAGACGCTTTCCACCTTTCGTCTGAACAGACAAGGCAGTTGCATAGATGTCATCCGTCAGATTACCTATCACCAGGTTTCTCATATTCAGCCCCAGACGGAGGAAAATATTTTCTACGTAAGCTTTCAGTTCATATACAGAACTTTCTTCATCGGTATGCGCCCATGAGTTGGAGACTTTCTTACCTGTTACCCACAAACCAAGATGATAATTCTCGGTATAGGCAGCCAATGACTTTTCCGGATTCTTCTTCTCTTCGTTGAAATAATAACAATTTCCGAATTCGAAGAATTTCAAGTCGGCATTCTTACGGTTGGCGTTGTGAGAGATACTTTCCAAACCACCGAACAATAAGGTCTGGCGCATAGCATTCAGATCCGTGCTCAACGGATTCAGCAACATCACCAGATTCTTGGAAGGATAGGTTTCCATTCCGTCGTAATAAGCGGCACGGGTCAATGAGTTATTCAGAATTTCATTGAAACCGCAACCCACCAACTGTTCAGCTACGAGATTTTGCAGTTTATTCGACTTATCATGTTCCCCCTTCGTAGTCAAGCTTGACTTCAGCGTAGACGGAATCTCAACATTATTATATCCGTAAATACGGAGAATATCTTCAATGACATCACAATCGCGCTGCACATCTACGCGATAAGGCGGTACAGCCAACGTCAAACCTTCTGCCGTCTCATTGGTTATTTTCATTTCCAGACTGGAGACGATGCTCTTGATAGTATCCACCGGAATAACTTTACCTACCAATGAATTTACTTTTTCATAAGCCAGCTCTACCACGAAATCCTGGGCGGGAGCAACACATATATCCTTCACCTCAGAAGAGATAGTGCCACCGGCCAGTTCTTTCACCATCATAGCAGCCAGTTTCAGACAGTAAATAGTGATATTGGGATCAATACCTCTTTCAAAACGGAAAGAAGCATCCGTATTCAATCCATGACGGCGGGCGGTTTTACGCACCCATGTCGGATGGAAATAAGCACTTTCCAGGAATACGTCCTTAGTGGTTTCCGTAGAACCGGAGTCCAGGCCACCGAATACACCGGCGATACACATAGGTTTCTCCTGATCACAAATCATCAGGTCGCGATCAGACAATTTACGTTCTACACCATCCAGTGTAACAAACGGAGTACCTTCGGGCATCGTTTTCACAATAACTTCGCCACCTTTTATTTTATCCGCATCAAAGCAATGCAGCGGTTGACCGAACGCATGAACAATATAATTCGTGATATCTACCACATTATTAATAGGACGCAGCCCGATAATACGGAGTTTGTTCTGCAACCATTCCGGACTTTCCTTCACCGTCACGCCTTTCACCGTCACACCGGCATAACGAGGACACGCTTCACTGTTTTCCACTGTAACCTTGATGTCCAAATCATGGTTTTCAACAGCGAAAGCATCTACCAATGGCTTTTTCAAGGAGGTCGGATTATTATTCTGCACCAGGTAAGCATACAAATCACGGGCTACACCATAGTGCGAACAAGCATCGGCACGATTCGGAGTGATATCTACTTCCAGTACATAGTCGCTCTTAATGTTATAATAGTCTTTGGCGAGAGTACCCGGAACCGCATCTGCCGGCAATACGATGATACCTGCATGATCCGTACCGATACCGATTTCGTCTTCTGCACAAATCATTCCGTTAGACTCTACGCCACGGAGTTTTGACTTCTTAATCGTAAAACATTCATCCCCGTCATAGAGTTTAGCACCCAAAGTGGCAACCACCACTTTCTGACCGGTAGCCACATTCGGCGCACCGCATACAATCTGCACAGGTTCTCCCTGTCCCAGATTCACAGTAGTCACGTGCATGTGGTCTGAATTCGGATGAGGAATGCATGTCAACACTTCACCGATAACGAGCCCTTCCAGCCCGCCTTTAATCGTCTGTACTTCTTCTACACTTCCTGTTTCCAAGCCAATAGAGGTCAGTGCAGCCGCAACTTCTTCCGGTGTCAAATCGAAATCGACATACTCTTTCAACCAATTATAAGAGATATTCATATCATTAATTTTTTATTGTTTTCAAAAGTGACCCGCAAAATTACAAAGTTTTTTTGGATGACAGGGAATTATCTGATAAGAAAATAATAAAAAGAGCCGAAACTACTTGATAAAAAGTAATTCCGGCTGCCTATTAAAATACTTCCGCAAATTATCCCAAACTCAGAACGGCAACGGTCCATCCGTCCCCACTCCTCCGAATGGATTGTCCGTTTGAGGGGCAAAGTCAACCGGAGGCGGTATACTGCCATCACTTGCAGCATTCATCTTTGAACCTATTAGTCCGCCACCGCCATCTACCGGCTGCGGAATCATCATATCATCCTCCGGATTCTGGAAACGGGTATACTGACCGATAAAACGCAGTCTTACATCACCTACCGCACCATTACGATGCTTGGCGATAATAATTTCCGCCATACCGCGTAAATCCGTGCCATCTTGCGAAGTATAAATCTTATAATACTCAGGACGGTGAATGAAACATACCATATCGGCATCCTGCTCAATGGCTCCCGATTCACGCAAGTCACTCAACTGCGGACGCTTACCTTCTTCACCCTCACGATTTTCCACACCACGGTTCAACTGCGACAGGGCTATAATCGGGATGTTCAGTTCTTTCGCCAACCCCTTCAACGAACGTGAAATGGTACTTACCTCTTCCTGACGGCTACCGAACGACATACCACTCGCATTCATCAACTGAAGGTAGTCGATAATAATGATTTTCACCCCATGTTCGCGCACCAGACGACGAGCCTTCGTACGAAGTTCAAATACTGATAACGAAGGCGTATCATCTACATACAATGGGGCATCCAAAAGGTCACGCAACTTATAATCCAACTGTTGCCACTCATAATCCGCCAACTGTCCACTCTTGATTTTCTCACTCGGAATCTCGCACGCATTGGAGATCAAACGATTCACCAACTGTACGTTACTCATTTCAAGCGAGAACACAGCCACCGCATTCCGGTAATTCACAGCTATATTCTTCGCCATAGAAAGCACGAACGCCGTTTTACCCATGGCAGGACGTGCAGCTATAATGATAAGGTCGGATTTTTGCCAACCGGAAGTCATCTTATCAAGTTTGGTAAAGCCACTCTCCAGCCCACTTAAACCATCGGTACGGGCGGCTGCCGTCTGAATCAACTGATAGGCTTCGGCAATTACAGGATTAATCTGAGTATAATCCTTTTTCATATTCTGCTGGGAAATCTCGAACAACCTTCCCTCAGCCTCCTGCATCAGGTCATCTACGTCCAGAGTTTCATCAAAGGCTTTACTCTGCACATTACTGGTAAATGTAATCAGTTCGCGAGCCAATGCCTTCTGTGCGATGATACGGGCATGATATTCAATGTGTGCCGAAGAAGCAACCTTACTACTTAACTGGGTAATATAGAACGGCCCACCCACTTCTTCCAAATCTCCGCGTTTGGCAAGCTGTTCTTTTACAGTCAGGATATCCACCGGCTTCTGGTTCACGGCCAGGTCGGTGATAGCGGAATAAATCAATTGGTGCCGGTGCTCATAAAAAGACTCCGGACGTAGAATTTCACTTACCAATGAATAAGCGTCTTTCTCTATCATCAATGCTCCCAATACAGCTTCTTCCAACTCCGGTGCTTGTGGCTGAATACGTCCATAATCAGTTACCGGCTGCACTTTTGTTTTAGAATTACTTCGGGGAGTTCTTTTCTGTTCTGCCATCTCTTGAATGCTACAAATTATAAATTATCTATACCCTCTCCACTGATACTTTTCAGAAAAAAGGGATGGCAAAGATAATGCTTATTAATCAAAAACACCCCTATTCTACCAAACAAAAAAAAGAGCTATTCCCGGTTTTTCGGAAATAGCTCTTTACATCAAATCAAACTTATTCTTAAATAGTCATTGCCTGTCCGCCAATCACACCGGCTACGGCGCTGGCTATGGCAATAATCACTTTCAATATCACATTCCAACTCGTTTTCTTCATAGCGATCTCTTAATTTTCAATTATCAATTTATCCAAGCGGATTCTCGTCTACTCCACCACCGGGCGTATTGCCCGAACCACTATCCGAGCCACCCCCTGAAGGAACATTCGATAATCCTTTCAGGTAATCATCCAGACTCACCAAATCCAGTTTCTCACCGGCACGGGTAGCTGTTTTGGTTATCTTCAGCTCTCTATTGGCCTGGAAGCAGATACGGACACTTTCCACACTTTTGGCAGTCACATCTTCAGTTTTGTCTTCCCCTTTAGATTTAGCAGACAGCATAAACACGCCCAATCCTGCAATATTTACCGTTTTACCCTCCAACAATTGTTCTTTCAGCTTTTCCACGAAGTTCTGCATCGTACTCCGGATATCACCGATAGAAAGTGAAGAACGGTCCTGCATCTTTTGGGCAATAAATGCCAAGTCTACACTTTGTCCTAATGTTATTAACTGTGGGAAATACTTCTTGGGAGAATCCTCAACCCGAGGGTCTGACGGTCTTTCCACCGTTCTAAAAATTACACTCATACTTTTTTCTTTTAGAGATTTAAATTTTGTTTTTTAATTCACTTCGCTGATCAACGATGCTGCAAAGGTGAAGATTTAATCTCTAATAAAAGAAGGAAAAAGGGTGGAAACAAAGGTTTTTCGGAGAAAAGTTATAAAGCTCTGACTGTGTGAATATTAGAAATATAAGTACTTTCATTTTTCTACAGAACACAAAATATCTAGTAAAGAACCTTATATCAATTGTACTCCCCTACAATAAGTGCAATCGTTTTTTATATCACATATTTTTTACATATAACCTGTTTACTTTAATCATAACATCAATTATACTTATAAAAAAGATTCCAAAATCTCTTTAATGTAAGTTTTAAAGTCCTTATTTTTTCATGAAGGTACACACATATTATTTCTTCCAGATGTTATATGGAACAAATAACCATCTTATTATCACAATGAAGTGTCTTATCAACGGACAATGTTCCATATCGTCAAAAATATAATTTTGAAATATTCCGCCACTGACCGATGCTCAATATACTTCATATTATAGCGTATCTTGTCCGGAAGTATCAACT